>Ga0208514_100300_pt1 | contig 31981 bp, 31 predicted proteins | sample LakWasMet70_HOW9_2_FD_183900 | JGI IMG/M metagenome (GOLD analysis project Ga0208514, IMG submission 183900) | Freshwater sediment methanotrophic microbial communities from Lake Washington under simulated oxygen tension - Sediment Metagenome... | ecosystem: Environmental > Aquatic > Freshwater >...
CTCTCAACATAGCCAAGAAATATTTGTTACTACCAAAGACTATAATTGAATTGATTGTTTTCATTTGCTACCTCAATAGAAAATAAATTGCTTGATCTGCTCTTATATGGTATGAAACTAGTAACTATTCTATGCTTTTCTATGTTTTTACAGTTGGTAATATTTCACACTGTTTTCAGCAATCATTCTGTTGACTAATGTTTATTCGCCAGCCCGTCAATGGCTAACCTAGATTATTAAATTCGTTTATTTCATAACAACACGCCTGTTCAGGTGTGTTTCAATCCTTGAAATTATTGCTGCTATTTTTTACACACAGAACTTGGCGACATTTTCTACTAACGTAATATCTACTTTTTTACGCCGAAAATCTTCGGTTCAAAGCTATTCAGTCAAATACCGAATAACCTAAATTAATCTTAGTTTAATTATATTTTATTAATGTTTATTGATTAATTTGTTATAAAAATCTAAATATTCTGTTATTGTTATTAAAAAATTGACCGCTTGCAGCAAGCTAAACGGATCTCTGCATCAGCCAAAATTTGATGAATTCTGCCAATAATGAATTTGACTAACCGTTAGACAATTACGTCTTGCTTAAAAAAAGTTGTTACTTTTATTGCACAAATAGCCATCATGGGAGTTAATGAAATGACACAAGATGAATTAAGAGCAGCGGTGCTGGCCGCGCTAATTGATTACGATACCCTTAAAAAAACTCGCCGTATCAAAGCCGTCAAAAAGGCGTTGCATGGAACAGTTATGGCAACTGTTATTGGCAGCACCAGCATCAATGCAGCTGACTCTGAGCGAAATCAACCAGCCCAAAATACATCGGCACCTAATTCTGCGCTTCTGCAAGCTAAGACTGAAAAAGTAAGATCCAGTGATGAAAAATTGCATCGTCAGACGATTGCCGGCGTGGCTCATTTTGGTTTAAACCATTTTGCATTGGCTGCCGCACATAAAGACCGACTAATGGATTTGGTCAGACAACTTCCGGAAGGGGCGGAATTAACCGTGATAGGATCAACAGACGCAAGCGGAAGCCATGCGCATAACATAAAACTGGGCAAACATCGCGCACGCTCTGTTGCTCAATTTTTATCTGCACAAGGCGTTAAGATACATGCAATAGGCAGTCAGATTTCCAATGCCAAGCACGGTGGCTGGATGGCTAGAAGCGTGGATATTGTAGTCAGCTATTCGGCCGCCCAGGCAGTTGCCATCAACCTACCTCAGTTAGCAAAGCCACACGCTATTCGCAGCCATGAAAATTTGCACCATTTCGAAACCCAAGTTACTGTAAATCATCAAAATAAACTTGCCACACCCATTAAAAGCGACTTATACCAAGCTCACCGTATTCAGCAAATAATTCCGATTAAGAAGCTTGATAATTCACCAGTAGAACCTTCGGTGCCAAATCATTGGTGGGATGAGAAAACCAAGGTGAACGAGGCGAGTCTGGAAAAAGTGTCCTGGGCTGGGCCACTTCAAACCAATCAGAATATTGATGTCCAGACAATTTACAAATAGGCTGACGGCTTTTCTTGAAAAAACCGTGAAAAACTCGGCTAGTTCTTTGCTAACACTGGCCGCATCAAGGTTGATAGGAATATATCCTGTAATTATCGATAAAGCTTTCGGATTGTATTGACATTAATCAACACAGCTACGTTCTCTGCCAATAAGGCCGGCCAAGCTTGCCAGTAAACATCATTGGCTATCCATGCAAAACTGGATGCCACTAACGCAATGCGCATGGTGCGGTTATCCAGATAAAATAACGCCAAAGTGGTATTGATAACCGCAAAAGCCGGCAGCAAAGAAACCAGGCCTTGCCACGACAAGTAAGTTAATAAGCCGAACAACGCCACAAAACCTGTCGCCAACGAGTGCTTAACAAAAGCTTTTTCCCATCCATCCGATAACATGGTCCGAAAAGCGGTGCAACCCATAGTTAATCCGGCTGTCACCGCGTTTAACAGCAAATATTGCACCGCCCAAAGTAACGCACCAAGCGCAGACCATCTGCGAAACTGCTGTCCACTTTGCAAAGCATAAGCCCGCCACTCGATAGCAATACCCAAGCCACCAATCACATAGGCAATCGTATCAACTGCGACAGTCACCCCAACGCTATTTCATGAAGAACAATTGCCTTAACAGCTCAATGCCCGCCATGCGAATTTGGTGCATCGTTACCTACCATTTCTTTTCTGTGCAGAATATAGCGTTCAGCATCTTTACCAGATACTTTATTTCCGTGGTTATCAAGCTGAGTCAACGTATTATCGCCAATCAAATAATGATGGGTAGTTGCGCCATCACGTGATGTTAGCACAATCGTATTTGCATTCTCTGCCCAGGTAAATTTGCCTTTTTCCACAAAATCTCGAACAGACTTGCCAGTGTTCTGGGTAATCAGGATATAGCTGTTGTTTGCGTTTAATGCGAGCGACGTTTTAATCCCCATGCAATCAGCACACGGCAAAAAGCCCTTGTAAATGCCTGACCACATCGTGTTGGTTTGAGCATGGTTCATATTACCGTGCTGTGCGTCATCTGTTTCGGCATAACTTGGGTTAGCAATAAAAAAGCATGCCGTGCACAGTGCCATGACCAGATTTTTTTTAAATTGATTAACTGTACGCATATTTGATCCTTAGAAAAAACGACAATAACCCATCTCGAAAGATGTAGTGAGTTGTTAGTTACCTGCCAATTCCGCTTTAAAAACGGACTAATGAATATTATGACATAGCTGCTTGATTATAAGTGGCCTAACGGCAATTATTCGACAAACCGATTAGCAAAACAGCTAGTAACAGCGGCTCATTCATCGAGATATGAGACTCCATCTCTAACAGTTATATGTTAAAGTATGTTGATATTTGTTGTTGTTTTGTTAAAGGTGTTTTGATGGATATGAATCAAAAATCAGCGCAGTTTTTGAATGCGTATAGCCGCGATGAAGAAGTTGAAGGCGGCCTGGTGTTTAACAAAGCATTAGCGCAAGCCAAACTTGATTTTTCTCAGGCTAGCCTGCTGCGTCTGGATGTCATGTTAGACCAAATGCGCGTAAAGGTTAAACCCGATATTCAGTCATTTACAGAAGATACGGCTAAACAAAACTTTTGTTTGATGCTGGCATTTTATCTTGGTGAGTTGATCAGCAAATTGGCCAACAAACCGGTAAATTGGTATAGCTATCCGGCTGTATTAAAAGTATTACCTTCTGATAGTGGTTTGCCGAAAGCGTTTTTTTCTCAGATTGCGGCAGTGATTGAAGGCAACCTGTGCTTACCCCTGAGCATCATTCAAGAAAAGCTGTTTGCGCAGCAGCCCGGGTTAACATGTCAGATTTATGTAAATGATTTTCTAAAAAAAATTGCCTCAAGTAATCAAGACAACAACAAATTATGCCAGGAATTTTTAACCAAGCTTGCTGCTGACGCTGAATTTGCTGGTGGCATAGCTTTTAAAAATTCGCTAAAACCTTTAAATCTGGATTATTCACTAGCCAGCCTTGGCCGCATTGATGTTTTTTTAAATCAAGTTAAAAAGAATCTGCCTTCGGATTACGAAGCCTTTGTAAATAAACAGGACAGTCATAATTTTCTGTTACTACTGGGGTTCTATTTAGGTGCAACCATCGCGAGACTGGGCCAAACCTCCATCAAATGGCTGGATTTTAATGAAGCCAAAGTAATGGTACCCGAGCTGAATTTCCATTTTGAGAGTGCTTATGCCAGTGTCATCGGAAATCGAATTTACTTTCCATTATGGGTCATCACTGAAAGTCTGTTTGCCAATCAAGCAGAAAAAACCTGCCTCAGCTATGCCGAGGAAATTTTGGCAATAAATCAACCGACATTGCTATCCATCCGAAAACCACAGACCGCAGTCATTACAAAATTCACCAACCCGTTATGGGCAACTGCAATACATGAGGCTGGATTTTTTGCGGCTTACGGCATGTATATGGTCGCCGATGGCGAACAACTGGCACCAACTATTCTTAAGCCAACCGTTAATGGCCAAAAAACCTTAATTCAATACCCCGACAGCTCAAACGAGACCATCAAACGCGGTCAACAAGTGTTAGTAGATAACTCGGAAAATCTACCGTTCCAATTATTTTTACGGGATGGTTACGCCAATTTAGCCACAGGACGTACTGATTCTCTAGTGATAGAACTACGCGCCTACGTTGAGCCAACGCTTAAATTAACATTGGCTTTACCCTACCGGCATGCAGAAAATCCGCTCGGCTTTGCTATTTATAGCCCAAAACTACTGGAATCCACAGCCCCAGAGCATAATCAACCCGAATTGTTTCAGGCATTTTATGACGGCATCAGAAGCTATCAAGGCTTTGCCTGGGATCGTTATTTGGATGAGAGCATTTAGTATGAAAACAGACATCGTCTTAACCGGGTTAAACGGTGTCTAGCTCACAAATTCAACCTCCTGCGCTAGACGCTTAGAATAGCCGTAAACAAAACCGGACCAAAATCACAGACAGATTCAGTTGCAATTAATACACTAATCCCAAGTTAGACATTGATACGATACCAATCCCATTAAGTTCACATGCAAGCCTTTCTTCAACGGAATGTCGGTATGGATGCGGGTAGTAGAGCACCAACAATAGGCGCTTTAGGCGATGCAGGTGCAGTTGCGAGGAAGATTGGGATGAGGGTTTTAAATAAAAAACTTATCAGGATTTGTACTATTTAATTGTCCCATTGTTGATTTGCTTAGCAAAGGCAATCACTTAAAAAACAGTGTATTAACTATTTAAAGATTTTTATCACATACGTTATTGAGTTGGATCGGTTGGAATGCTCAGTAACTTTTACCCCCAAAGGTGACCGATATGCAAAAATGCAATTACTTAACGCGCACGCTTTTATTGGCAATAGGATTTGCGTTTGCTCTTTTGAACCCAGCGGCGGCAACTACCCAAGTGCCATCAGAACTTTTAAAAGTCAAACCAAGCACGATTTATCACGCCATTCGCGGTAAATCGCTCGCAACAACGCTAGATCAAGTAGCACAGCGTTCTGGTATTGTATTTAAGATCAATACCGACCTTAGCAATGATATGGTTAGCCAATCCATTGCAGCAGACAATTGGGCCAGTGCTATCAGATCATTATTAGCAGGCTACAACTTTTCCACTATCCAGGATGGCGATATGATAAAAACCGTCATCATCAGCGGGCGTAACAATGACGGCCCGAGTGTGGTTACGGCACAAGCCACCCATGATCAATCTGGCATGTTGGTCATTTCACCAAAAGTAAAATCCTTACCTAAAAAATACCGTGATTTACCCGCAGACTCAGTTACGGCTATCGACTTTCCGATTTCAGAATTAATGGCGAAGAACGATAGCAGTTCATTTAGCGTGGATCTGCCGATAGGGCAATATAACGTTGCACATACCCGCACCGTTAACGAGGATGACGGCAGTAAAACCTGGATTGGCTATTTGTCTGATCAAGGCGAGGGCTACCGGGTATTTTTATCTAAAGGTGCTGGCGGCACAATGGGGGTCTTAACCACACCCGATGGCACCTACAATATCGAAACCGATAAAACCGGCACTTATCTTGTTGATACCAGTAAACTAACGCACGCAGGTTTTGAAGGTGATACCAGCATACCTTCCGAAACAACCATGGATGCAAAAGTAGCCAAGGCGGCACAATCACAAATAAATCAATCGCAAGCAGCTGTTACTAAAGCTAAAACGCTACTTGATGCGGCAAACGCCATTGTTACCAAATACACCAATACATTAAAAAAATATAAGCTTGCCTACACCGCAGCCTCAACAGCCCTTAATACTGCCAATACTGCAGTAAATACGGCCAAAACCGCTTATAACAATGCAGTAACCGTCTTTAACACCAGTAACAGCGCAGCAAATTCAGCTAAAGTGACCACAGCCTCCAATAAGTACTCGTTAGCCATTAAAAAATATAACGCCGCCGTGCTTGTCTTAAATAAAGCAGCTTATAACGTTAACAGCATGACCAGCACTTTGGCGATAAAAACTAGCGACGCTTTAACAGCCAAATCGACTTATGACTTGGCTGTTAAAGCGTTGGCCGATGCCAAAGCAGCCCTCGTAAAAGTACCAGAAAACACAGTTACCACAACTGCAACTAATGCCGACACACCTATTGTCGATATCATGGTGATTTATACCACGGCAAGCTATAGCGCCGACTTTGCCAAACAACGTATTGCCTTATTAACAACAGCGAGCAATCAAGCGTATTTGGATTCGGGCATTAATTTAAAACTGCGACTGGTGTACACCGAAGCAACCAGCTATGTCGAAAACAACAGCAATAATCAGGCATTATCAGATTTAGCAAATGATCGCGGCGCATTTGCTGGTATTGCTCAAAAACGCGCCCAATACGGCGCTGATTTGGTGTTTTTATTCCGGCCGCTCTATGCACAAAGCAGTGGTTCTTGCGGCACGACTTATTTGGAATTTGAAAATGGAAAACCAGCCAATAGTTCATATGGCTACGGCGTTATCAGCGATGGAAATTCAAAAGATTCATCAACATCCACCTATTGTGGCGCCAACACCTACACCCACGAAATTGGTCATAGCCTAGGTTTGGTTCATGATCGAGAATATAGCCAATCGACCGGTGTTTTCCCGTATTCCTATGCCTGGGGCGTTTCAGGAAGCTTTGCCACCATCATGAGCTACAAACAACCCGTGTTAATGTATTTCAGCACACCAACACTGGCTACACAATGCGCTGGCCAGCCATGCGGTTATGCCTCAACAGATCCAACTCGCAGCTCTGATCAAACCAAATCCGTTAATTATACTGCGCCCATAGTCGCTAACTTTATGCCTACTTTGGTTAATGCGCCAATTTTAAAATAGGCTTTATTGTTTCCTGATTACGTTCAGGCTTGATCTAAAACCAGATTGATGAAAGTGTTACAACTGCTAATCCTGGTCATAAAAAAGAGATTACAGGGATCCAGATTACACGGAAGTTGGTAAGTTACTTCCCTGTAATCTGGATACCAGCAATCCTTGCCGGTATGACGTTGCTTAGAAATTGTAAATCTCTGCTGAAATTATACGCAATCAGAAAAACTTATTAGGATTGGTATTACTTTGACATTGCGCAATGGCAGCTGAAAGTTATACCTAATCAGGTTTTGTTTTGAATGTTTGAACTTATTTAAGCAATTTATCAAAAAAACCACGATGATCTGCCAGAATTTCTAATCGGTTTTTTGCCGCCAAGGCAAACTCTGAGCCGTCTTCTTTATCTTTAATTTGCTGCAACACCTCAATGCTTTTACTATCCAGCAATTCGATAGCTCGTAACCTTACGCTTGGAAAATGCGCCCGCAAGGCCGCCAATTCTCTAAGGTAACTATTCGATTCATTAAGCAATTTAAGCAGCACTTTTTCTGGATTATCCGTAAATAAATCCCGCACTAAATCGCCATAATGGACTTGTTCTCTGACTACATCCCTGGGATCAACTCTTTTAGGATCAGTCGGGTCATCACAACAGCTCATAGAAAGCCTCTCCTTAGTTCAGATAAAAGATATTTTCATGACGCCATTAGCAATACGGTGCGTTTTGAAACTATGATGGCGAACGCTTTTAGTTGCAAGTACTCATTTATTCAGTCCCCATCATCACTTTCCAGCCCAGCCTGATCACTAATATGCTTAGGGAATGTCTTCTTAACCTTAACGCCCAAATCCACAAAACTACTGGCTTGACGGATTAAATTGCCATTGCCTTGGGTGAGTTTATTCATCACACTGTCGTAGGTATTATTGACGGTACTGAGCTGTTTGCCCAGTTTGTCCAATTCATCAACAAAGCCTCGGATTTTATCGTAGACGATACCGGCTTTATCCGCAATGGCACGGGCGTTTTCGTTTTGACGTTCGTAGCGCCAAATGTTTTCGATGGTGCGCAAAGTTGCTAGCAATGTAGTTGGGGTGACCACAATGATTTTGTGTTCAAACGCATCGGAAAACAAACTTTCGTCCGATTGAAATGCCGCGATAAATGCCGATTCTATGGGCATGAACAGCAATACAAAATCCAGCGAGCGAATGCCTTTTAAACCGGAATAATTCTTATCACTTAAGCCTTTAATGTGCTCGCGAACTGCCGCGGTATGTTGCTTTAGGGCAAGTAAGCGTTCTTGATCATCTTCGGTTGAGCTGTAAAGTTCATAAGCTATCAGTGACACTTTAGAATCGATGATGACATCTTTTTGCTCCGGCAAACGCACAATGACATCGGGTTTAAAGACACGATTATCTTCATCGCGGTAGGCGTTTTGAATTTCATATTCAATGCCTTTGCGTAGTCCCGATTTCTCCAGCACTTTTTCCAATATCATTTCACCCCAATTACCTTGGGTTTTTTTGTCGCCTTTTAGCGCCTTGGTCAGGTTTAGGGCTTCCTGGTTCATTTTGGCAGTGTCACGGCGCAAGGAAATAATTTCTTCTCGCAAGGAAATGCGATCTTTATTTTCGTTATCGTAAACGGCTTCAATGCGCTGTTTGAATTCACCCAGTTGTTCACGCAAGGGTGTGACAATATGTTCCAGACTGGTTTTGTTTTGCTCGGTAAATTGTTTGCTGCGTTCGGTAAAAATCTTACCAGCCAGATTTTCAAATTGGGTGTTTAAGCGGGTTTCGGCATTTTGCAGCAATGCCAGTTTTTCTGCGGCATTTTTGCTTTGCTCCTGGATTCTGGTTTGCAGTTCAATGGTTTTGGTTTTAGCATCAACAAGCTGTTGCTGTAGGGCCTTGCATTCTTGTTCGCTGTTTTCCAACTGCTTAAGCTTTGCTTCGGCAACGGCTAGTTCAGTGCTCAGTTGCTGCGCTAATACTCTGGTTTTATTGCCAAAAAAGAACATGAGCAATGCGCCAAGCAATATGCCCAAACCCGTCAAAATCAAAGGGGGGATGGTATTGATAAATTCCATAGAAAAAACGATAGATCGGTCATTGGTCCGTTTGCTAGCTGGTTAAACGCACGTAAACGGTTGAGTTAACTATGTCATAGTTTCATACTGCGCCGCTTTAGGCAATGGGCGGAAAATATAACCAACTAAACAATGACTCACAACTCCGATTGCATGTAGGCATGCAACTGCTCTAACTTTTGAAAATACTGCGAGCGAATTTTAGCAACCACATCAATGGCTTTTTTTTCATCATACGTCAGAGTGCGCAAGCTTCTGTCTTCCAGCGAGGCATACCAGAGCTGGTCGTCTTCTAAAATCGTGGCATTAAAAGCTTGTTTGATGGCATCGCGCGGCGAATTGACTGTAAAACCTTGCCGTTCAAGATAATCCTTCATCAGTTTCCAAGCCAATTCAAAAGCCATTTCATAAAAATGAATAATGCCACCACGCTCAACTTCAGTAGGTGTCTCAATAGTTAGCGATCGTTTCAATAATAGAAACGCTTTATCATAATCTTGAAAACGATGTCGCCAACGTATTGCTCCAGTCATATAAAATTCCGGTTATCGTAATTGGTAAAAAATGTTTTGGGCAATGGTTAGCGTTGCATCCAAATCCTGCTCGCTATGTGCCGCTGAAACGAAGCCTGCCTCAAATGCGGAAGGAGCAAGATAAACGCCTTGATCCAACATGGCGTGGAAAAACCGTTTAAATAATTGCTGATCACATTGCATGACTTGCGCAAAGCTAGTGATTTTAGGTTCAGGGCTAAAAAACAACCCAAACATGCCGCCAACGCTATTGGTGGTTAAAGCTATGCCTGCATTTGCGGCACAGGCTATTAAACCGTTGGTTAGCTGTTCGGTTTTAGCCGTTAATTTTTCATAAAACCCGGGTTGCGCGATTAACTCCAATGTTTTTAAGCCTGCGGCCATTGCCACTGGATTTCCGGATAATGTGCCAGCTTGATACACGGGCCCTAACGGCGCTAAATGCTCCATAATTTTTCTTTTACCACCAAAGGCACCCACAGGCATACCGCCGCCAATGACTTTACCCAATGTGGTTAAATCTGGAGTAATTTGGTAAACGCCTTGCGCGCCAGTTAACCCAACTCTAAATCCTGTCATTACTTCATCAAAAATCAACACGCTTTGGTATTGGTCGCAAACTTGGCGCAGTGTTTCTAAAAAACCTGGAACCGGCGGAATGCAATTCATGTTGCCTGCAACTGGCTCTACGATGATGCAAGCAATCTGTGAGCCGATTTCTGAAAATAATTGTGTGACTGCAGCGCTGTCGTTATAGGTCAAGGTAATGGTATCCGCCGCAACGGTGGCTGGAACACCTGGTGAACTGGGTACGCCGAAAGTTAATGCGCCAGATCCGGCCTTCACTAGCAAAGAATCCGAATGCCCGTGATAGCAACCTTCAAACTTAACGATTTTATCGCGACCGGTATAGCCTCTGGCCAAGCGAATAGCGCTCATGGTGGCTTCGGTGCCGGAACTGACCATTCTGACTAAATCAATGGATGGGATCAACTCGCAGACCCGTTCGGCCATCTGGGTTTCAATTTCAGTTGGCGCACCAAAACTTAAACCTTTTTCAGCCGCGTTTTTTACGGCGGCAATGACTTCAGGGTGCGCATGACCTAATATCATTGGCCCCCAAGATCCGACGTAATCAATGTATTTTTTGCCAAAACTATCGTAAATATAAGCGCCTTGGGCGTGGTCAATAAACACTGGCGTGCCGCCCACACCACTAAAAGATCGTACGGGTGAGTTCACACCGCCAGGAATAACTTGTTTAGCATTGGTAAATAGAGCAGTTGCGTCGGTCATAGGTTATATTGATAAATATGGATGATTTTTGATGGAACTTGCACCAAAAACTATCCATTGGTACAAACTGACTAGTTACTCTATCAGCCCATCAAGCCCTGATTCTATTTCAAGAATTTCGGCTAATTTATCGGTAATAAACTGCTCCGTCAAACCCTGTTTAGCTGCCACTGCAAACGGAAAGCCTTTCAGAATATCTGGAGCTGTCATTTGTTCAGAAAAGCATTGGCTAAGATAACGGGCTACGTGTAACACATAAGCAGTAGAGCATGCTGGTTCAAACGCCAGTGGATCACCGCATTGTTCAATAGCTTGAATTAATTCGGGTGAAAAATGCCAGCGTCTGCATAACTCGGCACAAACCTGTTCACTGGTAAATCCTAACAGCTTTAACTCTTGTTCAGTGCGCGCAGCACCAGTTTGAACAGCGGCATCAATTTCGTGCGCCTCTTGCGGTGCGCCCATATAAATCAAAATATTACCTAATCGATTAATTAGTCCGGCAGTAAACGCCAAATCTGGTATGCCTTGGGATTCTGCGGCCAACCATTTGCCATAGGAAGCGGTGCGAAAACTATCTGCCCAAAAATGCTTAATATCAACATTTTCCAATTTTGGTATGGTACCAATCATGCCACTGGCAATCACCAACGTTCTTAGCTGATTCATGCCCAGCATAATCACGGCATCTTGTATGGTGCCAATTTTTTTTGATAAGCCAAAGTGTGCCGAATTAACCAATCGCAGCACTTTTAACGAGATCATTTGTTCTTTTTCTACATCTTTTGCTACAACAGCAAAATCTATTTTTGGATCATTAAAATACGTGATTAACGTCCTAACCACCTCTGGTATGCGGGGCACATTATGGATTTGATCAAATAACTTGTTCATATTAGCTGACATCTTGCATTATCTCTCTACTGAGTCGAATGATAATTTCAGTTTAGTTGATAAATAAAATATTTCAGCCGTGTTCAGTTCAAAGTTATTTAAGGTTGCTATAAAACAAAGTCGCGTAACGTTTGAAGAATACTTTTTTGTAAAGTTGACAGAAGTTATGCTCCAACCGCTATCTTACAATCTTAAGGAAAAGTCAAAAACATATCTTAATTTTTGACTTAGTCTTAGGTTGCCGATAGAGTTTGCATCACGTCAAAGGCATCAGTCGGTGACGTCATTCCATCTATAAATCAGGAGTAAAAACATGAAACAATATGGTGCTGAATTTTTTGGAACATTTTGGCTAGTACTTGGGGGCTGTGGCAGCGCTGTTCTAGCGGCGGCTTTCCCTAATGTAGGTATCGGTTTATTAGGTGTATCGTTAGCTTTCGGTTTAACTGTGCTCACAATGGCTTTTGCTATTGGTCATATTTCCGGCTGCCACTTAAATCCAGCGGTTTCCATTGGATTATGGGCTGGCGGTCGTTTTCCAGCTGAAAAACTTTTACCCTATATCATTGCCCAGGTTCTTGGCGGCATTGTGGCTGGCGGTGTTTTGTATTTGATCGTCTCTGGCAAAGCGGATTTCGCTGGTGTGGGTGATTTTGCATCCAATGGTTATGGTGAGCATTCACCAGGGAAGTTTTCATTAGGTTCTGCATTTATTACTGAAGTGGTCATGACGATGATGTTTTTATTGATCATTTTAGGATCAACTGACAGCCGTGCGCCACAAGGCTTTGCACCTATTGCTATCGGCTTAGGTTTAACTCTTATTCATTTAATCAGTATTCCTGTCACCAATACCTCTGTCAACCCTGCCAGAAGTTTAGGCACTGCAATTTATGCAAACGATTGGGCTATAGGTCAAGTATGGTTATTTTGGGTTGCACCAGTTATTGGCGCATTATTAGGTGCTGTCGTTTATCGCTATCTGGCAAAAACTGAAGATTAAAAAAACTGCTCTGAGCGCACAAACTTAAATAACAATAAAAATGCATTCCCTCTAGCGGTATCTGGGGGAATGTTTTATTTTTTATCGCTACGATCATCAACCCACTCTTTAAAACTCTCCTGCTGACGCAACACAAAATCTTTACCCTGTTCAGCAACTTTATCGCTAACTGAAATTATCTGTTTGCGGTATTTGTAAGAAAAATAACCCGTCGCAATCCCCATACCGAACATCACCAAGGGCCTTCTAGCCAGAGCTTTGACTATACCTTGTCCAGCCAGCATGATAATGGACGCACCAACGCCTGTGACTATACCCGTTGCAACGACATCAACTTTGGAACCGGACTTGCTATTTTTAAGCTCGTTTTTAACGGCAGTTAATTTGGTCACATTTTTTGTTTCAGACATAAAGTTAGCTCACTGTGGCACATGGAGTAAAACAAGTTGGATCATGAGATTGTATTTTAGCCAAAAAGTTTAACCTTTTTGTATTTTCAACTATTTATCTGCTTCTCCAATTGGAGCTGCGTAGGCATCGGACACCAATTTTTCAATGTTATCGCCAGTTAAACTTTGTAAAAATGCAGTTAAATCATCCAGTTCTTGCTGGTTTAAATGCAATGGCTTAATGCGCTGATCCAGGTTTTCATTAGCAATACCACCGTCATTATAAAATTTAAGCACTTGTTCTAGCGTGCTAAATCGCCCATTGTGCATATAGGGTGCGGTTAAGCTGATATTACGTAAAGTTGGTGTTTTGTACTTCCAGCGATCTTGCGGATTTTGACTGATCTCATAGCGCCCTAAATCGTTGGCTTTTGTATCAGCCACCGAATTGATTAATGCGGTAGACGCTTGCACATAAACACCGGGAGCCACTTGTATTTTCTGATATTCCGCTGGTTTCGCCATCGCATCGGCATAGCCAAGCCCTGTATTGTGGTTATCAAAATCGGAAAATAAAGCGAATTTCTTGTCTATGACATGGCAACTACTGCATAACGCTTTACCGGTAAACAGCGCAAAACCACGCTGTTGTTGTGCGCTCAAAGCCTTGGCATCTTTGCCAAAATACCAGCGATCGAAGGGGGAGTTTGCGGAATTCAATGCGCGCTGATAACTAGCCAATGCCATGCCGATGGTTTCCATACTCGGTTTTTTGCCGAACGCTGACTTGAATAAAGCGTTATAGCCAGCGCTCTGCTGAATTTTTTCCACCACATAACCCACCGAAGGATTGGCCATTTCATTATGCGCCAGCAATGGCCCCCAGACTTGTTGCTCCAGGCTGGTTTCACGGCTGTCATGAAACAAGTACCTGGCGTAGGCAACGTTATACAACGTTGGCGAGTTGCGTCTTACACTACGCCCTTCAACGCCAACGGCAGTAGCCATTTCATTGTTGGTAAAACCCTGTTCTGGAATATGGCATATTGCGCAGGAAAACGTGTTGTTCAGAGACAATCTGCGATCATAAAACAATTTTCGACCCAATTGGATTTTCTGTTGCGTAATGGGATTGTCATCCGGCACGGGCACGGGCGGCAAACCCAAGGGTGGTTTGCGCAGAGTGGCCATTAAATCTGTTTGCTTGCCTTGTCGTTCTTTTATGGAAACAGCATGGGTTTGGTAGTTACTGTCTTCGTAGTGATTTTTGTTATCACCCGCTGAATATAGATCTGCCGCTTTCAGCGCAGCTGCGGGCTCCGGCTTTGCTGGCTTCACTAGCAAGGTTTTAATATCGCTGATTAACGTATCGGCATGCAAAAAAGACACGTTATAAATGTTACGAATTTGCTTGTGCTGATCAATTAAATAAACACGCAGATTGTGCGAAAACGTGCCGGTATCGCGGCCTTTATCATCGAAAACTTTAGTTATATTTTGTTGATATTGATCAATGAGCGGTTGCAGTTGTTGCTCTGAACTGGTGGTTAAGAACTGCCAATCAATGCCCGGACTTTGAAAAGCCGCGCCAAATTGTTTCATAAACACCGGCGTATCGTGAATAGGATTAAAGCTTAGCGTGACTAATCGTAATTGCTTGGATAACTCTGGCTCCTGCTGCAAACGGTGGTTGATTTTGTGCAACACTGCCGTTGCCAGCGGACAGCCATTGACGTCCGTGCAGGTGGAATAGATAAAACTGAGCACCAATACCTTATCGCCCATAAAATCATGCAATTTTCGGGCTTGCCCAGCCGTATCCAACACCACACCATCACCGGCAAGCCCTAAAACCGGAAGCGCATAAGTCCCTGGTTTTGGAGCTGTAAAGGTTAACTGGCCATAACCAGGGGCTAAAGGTGTTTGCTCGGGTGGATTGCTGTCAGCGTACAGCAATCCACTCAACGATAAACCCGACCATAGCAATAAGGGCTTAGCTAGTTTCATCATTAAACGAAAAAAACGTTTAGAGCATTCATCAGTTATTTTTTCGGCTCTGGCGTATTGCCATTTTGGTAAATTGAATAAGCATTTAATACCATCTGATGCGCACGACCTAATTTTTCTTTTGTAAAATCAATGGCAAAGTTTTCTTTTAATTGTTTGCCATCCCAGCTATAGGCTTTAAAAAATTGTTCGTTGTCGTCACCTTTTTTATCCCAATTAGCCAATAGAGATGAGGTGTAATACAAACGTTTGCCATCCCAACTGGACGAAACCATGTTCACTTGCGCACCAATTTTTTGTTCAAACACTTGTTTAGGTTTAAACGGGTCGCTGATGTCGAAGGCGCGGGTTTTGCCGTCCATAAAGGTGTTTACCCACAACATGTTGTCATCGCTTTGGATCGAAATATCCACTGGCAACGGAATCTTGCTTGGATCACCAATGTCCGCAACTTCTTTAGCTTGCCAAGCGCCGGATTTATCCGCATAAATCAGCCAGATTTTTGAAGTTAAGGCGGTAGTGGTAAAGCAGTAATCGTGCTCAGCTTTCCAGGCACAACGGATTTCCAGTGGCGCGCCAGGCACATCAAACACTTTTTTGGGTTGTTTGGTGTGTAAATCCCATTCCACCACGGTATTTCCAAAGCGCTTCATCGCTTCTGGATCTTGCAGCATTTTGCCAAAATCCATCATGTAATTGGACCAACCGGTAAAGGATGAGGTCAACATGAGATTTTTTCTTGGCAAGGCCCGTAAATCGTAGCCATAACCGTCGGCAAATTTTCCGGTTTTAACAGCGCCGTCCAATTGACTATCTGTTGGTGTCCAATGCGTGGCAACATAATCACCGTCATTGGTATATTCAACAACGCCAGTGCGACCGCCATGATCTTTATTGTTGGATAAGCCAGTAATCATCATTCGGCCTGGTAACGCATAAGTGGTATGTGGGCCAACTACGCCACCACTTTTGGCGGCAAAATCTGATATGGTTTTAACCAGCTTTGGTTTAGCCGGATCGGTGTGTACATCAAATATAAACAATTTGTTGGTATCCAGACCACCGGCCCATAAAAATTTACGGTCATCGGTAAATCCAGAGTGATGCGCTTCATTACGCCCACCAACCGATAAGGTATTAACTACTTTGCCGTATTTGGGCGACTTGGGATTGACGTCAACAGTAACCATTTTATCCTGTTCATCGCCAAGACCTTCACTACCCAAGGTCCAGATATACACAAAATCTTCCTGGCCGGTTATTTTTGGGATATAGGGTGACAAGCAGGTTTCATCTGCCTGGACCATCTTGACACCAACACTGGCAACTCCCATTGCAACAATGGTATAGACGCAAGCGTGAGTTAATTTGCGCATTAAACGTTTTTGATTTTGATAGGTATGCATTTATCCTTCCTCTCTTATAGTTATTTAACCTTTCGGTCATGGGCATCGCTAGATATGTACACGGGTAGATCAGCGCGAATAAGCTGTTTTTACAACCTATCCGTTTATACTAAGTTTTAAAAATTTAAACGGATAACAATTGATAGTCCCTTATGAATCTTAATAACAATTCTCCTCGGTAACGTTTTGATGAGTTATGTGGAGGCAAGATAGGCTACTACCGGTTGATTAGCCGCTAACCTTCCGCAGTGCTTGGATCAATAATGCTTTTGATTTGCGAAATCCGGTTGGCAGGAAATCCGCCTTGTTCGGCATGGGCTTTTATGCTTGCCTCATCCGGTGCAATGTAAACGCAATACACTTTGTCATCGGTTACATAACTTTCTAACCACTGAATGCTTGGCCCCATGTTTTTAAGTATCCCACAGGATTTTTGCGCTATGCCTTGCAATTGTTCAGTGCTTAAGGTGCCGGCATCGGGAATTTCACGTTCAATAAGATATTTTGGCATTGGTCACCTCCAATTTAAATATGACTGGTCGTCTATAGTAAGGTTAAAAAATCAGGCTTTTATAAAATCGCCCAGCAGGTTGTCACAAAACTGCCTAAGTGGTGTGGCAGACTTTTCAATTTTCATTCTTAACAAGACACCTTGCCACGTATTAACCAGCAAATCCGCTATCTCTCGAGCTGATTTATCTTGCCTTACCGTGCCTTGCTCTTGTGCTTTTGCAATCGCTTGCTCTACTAAATTCCGGTACCGGTTAACAGCAATCTGCAATGACTGTTGGCAGACATCACTGGTATCGCCAATTTCACCCATTAAATTGCCAAGTAAACACCCACCCTTGAAATCCGCTTTTTCCAGTTCTACGATCAGCGCATTAAAATAAACCTGTAAGGCCAGCAATGCATCATGCTCGTATTCATGTAGATAGGCGCTTAATTGTTGGATAAACGGCTCTATATAATGCTGGATAACTTCAGCGCCAAAGTTTTCTTTACTACCAAAATAATTGTAGAAAGAACCTTTTGGCACTTTCACCGCATCTAAAATCTCTTTCAGCCCGGTTCCGTGATAACCCTGTTCCATAAGCAAAAGCACGCCTTGGCTTAATAAATTATCACGGTTGATTTGTTTTTGAATGATTCGAGACATGATTATAATATATGACTGGTCGTCTTAAAAATCAAACTATTTCTACACTTAATTGAAAAAACAATATTAAAAGTTATATCGCTTGGTTAAGCCTATCAGGCAAAGCGACTGTATCCTGGTAGTAGGCATAAAAAAATTCATTATTTACCAGGTATCAGATTAAGTTTTTGCAAATAAATAGCCTTAGTTTTCAGCCACACGCTTACTGGTCGCGAACAAGAGATAGTAAACCATTTAAAATCTTTTTGTTTCGCGACTACCAAAAGCAGGTGATTTAAGCATCCCACCCTAAAAACCAACGGTTTAAAGTCAGTTTTAGCTTATTATGGTTTTATACCTGTCTAAAAATTCAATGTCAGCAATGCCAATCAAGGACGCACATCACCATTGGACAAATAGGTAAAGACCATTGGCAAGAATACAAAAATTGAATACAAAAACGCAAAAACGCCAACTACTTTAAGTGCCATAATCAACTTATCCATCACATACCCCCGTTTTATAGTTATTATTTAGACTTACTAAACCGATTTGTAACTACCGTACGCCAAGCTTTAATGCCAGACGTTATCCAATCGCTAAATACAAAAATCTTTAGTTTTAATGACTTAGCAGGTGGCTGGTAGTTATTTCAATCTATCGCAAATCTTCCAAAGGGCAAGTGGAGATTCGTTTACTTAGCGCTAGTAGTCATAATACCAGCCGCCATTTCTCCAGTTGCCGCGATAGGCATAGCCTGAATACCAATTGTTATAAAACATTTGTTGCCAATTTTTGCGCCATTGAAAATCATCCAGTTCGGATTTTCTGGCGGCATTTGCTGTTCTTAATAATTCCAATGCGTCTTTATCGCCTCTACCGGCCGCCATGTTTAACCATTTTTGCGCTTCACCATAATCGGCGCCCATTTCACCTATACCAGTCAGATAAACGCGACCCAGGGCTTTTTGAGCTTCAAAATCGCCTTTTTCTGCGGCTTCACGCATCCACTTAATAGACCGATAAGTGTCTTGGCGTACGCCATCACCTCTAAAAAAGCGCAATGCAAGATCGTAAGCCGCACGCGGATCGTTTGCGGCCATTTTCTCCAAGGCCGTAATCTTGGCTTCTTCAGGAGAATCCATGCCTTCCGGCTTAAATGAAGCGTAATTTTTGGGACGCTCACTACATCCATGTTCATCACAAATGGTCATGGTTTGGGGTTGGGGCGGTCTTTCATGCGCGCAAGACGTCATAAGAAATAAAACCGGAATAATTAAGAGCGACCTAGCACGCATAAATTTAAACCTCATAAGTAAATTCCTCTGATTTTTTGTTTATTTGTTGTATTATCGCCCCAGTTTGGTATGTATGTTAAGCATAATCAATCAAAACGTTATTTTTTTCCATGAGGAGTGTATATGGCAGTCAAACCAATGAGAGAATTCACCCTATTAGTTTCTATTCTGGCGCTGAGCGGCTGTGTTCAGCCTGGTGTCCAAACAGGAGGCAGCAGCAATCTGGTTTCAGGATCAGCAGGTGGCGGAACGAGTGTCAATGCAAACAAATCATTGGAACGATGCGCCATACCATTAGGCACACTGGCTGTAAGTGACGGACGCCTTACTGGCTCTAGCAGCGTAACAACTGTTGACCCGCTGATCAGGCTCGCGGTCCAACAATCCAACTGCTTTGTGCTCTCCTCTATCGGCAACATGGCCACAGAAGCACAACTTGACCGTATCTTAGACAAACAAAGAAATTCTGGCGAAGTGCGCGCTGGATCAAAGCAACATAAAGGACAACAGGTTGCAGCAGACTATTTCCTGGAACCACAAGTTATTGTTAATAACGAAGCCACAAGCGGACAATCAGGCAATATCGCAGGCTCTTTAGTCGGCTTAGGCTTAGGCGCGGCAGGCTTAGGCGGCGTTGGCTCCCTAGCTAGCGCAGCGGTAGGCACATTGGCCGCTGGTGGCGTAACCGAAACCAGAACCACAGATGTGGCTTTAACACTAACTGACATTCGTTCCAGAGTGCAAATCGCAATTGCCCAAGGCAGCGCGACAGCGACCAACCTAAGCGCATCCGGATCGGGTGCATTTGGTGGCTGGAGCGGCTTGTTTGGTGGTGCGGCAGGCGCCAGCATAGGAACGTTTAGCAGAACACCGGAAGGCATCTCAACCGCAGCGGCGTTTTTTGATGCGTATAACGGCATGGTGCTATCGCTCAGAAACTATAAAGCGCAAGAAGTTAAAGGCGGCTTAGGTCGTGGCGGCGCGCTGGGCGTAGGCAACTAACTATAAAACTTGCCACATAAAAAAGCCCCAGTTGTTTAAAACAACTGGGGCTTTTTATTGCAACTTAAAGCGGGAAAGCTTTAAGACGCCATGATTTACATCATGCCGCCCATACCACCCATTCCGCCCATGCCACCCATATCTGGCATGCCAGCGCCTTTTTCATCGCTAGGTGCATCAGCAATCATCACTTCAGTCGTCAGCATTAAGCCAGCAACTGATGCTGCATTTTGTAATGCAGTACGGGTTACTTTAGCAGGATCTAAAATGCCCATTTCGATCATGTCGCCGTATTTGCCAGTAGCTGCGTTGTAACCGAAGTTACCAGTGCCTTTTTGTACTTCGTTGAATACCACTGAAGGTTCATCACCTGCGTTAGCAACGATTTGACGTAATGGCTCTTCCATAGCGCGGCGCAGAATGTTAACACCAACGGTTTGATCATGGTTAACGCCTTCAAGACCGACTAAGGCAGACAATGCGCGAACCAACGCAACGCCGCCACCAGCAACAACGCCTTCTTCAACGGCAGCGCGAGTTGAATGTAACGCATCTTCAACGCGGGCTTTCTTTTCTTTCATTTCGATTTCAGTGGCAGCGCCAACTTTAATCACTGCAACACCGCCAGCTAATTTAGCCAAACGTTCTTGCAATTTTTCTTTGTCGTAATCAGAAGTGGCTTCGTCAGCTTGAGCGCGGATTTGGGCAACGCGACCTTTGATTTGTTCTTCAGAACCAGCACCATCAATAATGGTAGTGTTTTCTTTAGTGATTTGTACACGTTTAGCAGTACCTAATTGTGACAATTCTGCTTTTTCCAGGCTTAAGCCTACTTCTTCAGAAATCACAGTACCGCCGCTTAATACAGCAATATCTTCCAACATGGCTTTACGACGATCACCGAAACCAGGTGCTTTAACTGCAGCAACTTTAACGATACCGCGAATCGTGTTAACAACCAAAGTTGCTAAAGCTTCACCTTCAACATCTTCAGCAATAATCAATAATGGACGACCGGATTTTGCAACCGCTTCTAATACTGGCAACATTTCGCGAATGTTGGAGATTTTTTTGTCGTAAATCAGAATCAGAGGGTTGTCTAATTCAACGCTCATGCTGTCTTGTTTGTTGATGAAGTAGGGTGACAAATAGCCACGGTCAAACTGCATACCTTCAACCACGTCTAAAGAATTGTCCAAACCTGAACCTTCTTCAACAGTGATGACGCCTTCTTTGCCCACTTTTTCCATTGCTTCTGCAATGATTTTGCCTACAGACTCATCAGAGTTTGCAGAAATAGTACCGACTTGAGCGATAGCTTTGTTATCCGCACAAGGTGCAGCAGAAGCAACAACGGCTTCAACAGCTTTAGTTACAGCTAAATCAATACCGCGTTTTAAGTCCATTGGGTTCATGCCAGCGGCAACAGCTTTTAAGCCTTCGTTGACGATAGATTGAGCCAATACGGTTGCAGTAGTCGTGCCGTCGCCAGCAACGTCAGAAGTTTTAGATGAAACTTCTTTTACCATTTGCGCGCCCATGTTTTCGAATTTATCTTTCAATTCGATTTCTTTAGCAACGGATACACCGTCTTTAGTGATGGTTGGTGCGCCGAAGCTTTTATCTAAAATTGCATTACGACCTTTAGGGCCTAAAGTAACTTTAACTGCGTTTGCTAAAATGTTTACGCCACGCGCCATACGAACGCGAGCGTCATCACCGAATAATACGTCTTTTGCTGCCATTTCTTAAATTCCTAACTAGTGTTTGTGTATAAAGTGTTTGAACCAGGGGTTTTGGCTTAGCCTAAAATGCCCATAATGTCTTCTTCGCGCATAACGATTAGATCTTCGCCATCAACTTTAACTTCGTTACCTGAGTATTTGCCAAACAATACTTTGTCGCCAACTTTAACGTCTAAAGCGCGAACTTGGCCATTGTCTAAAGGCTTGCCACTACCAACGGCAATCACTTTGCCTTGGCTTGGTTTTTCAGCAGCTGAACCAGGTAATACGATACCGCCAGCTGAAGTAGTTTCTTCTTCAACGCGTTTAACGATGACTCTATCATGTAACGGACGTATGCTCATTTATCTCTCCAAACAATAAAATTATAGGGTAATTTGTTTATTAGCACTCGCTAGTAATGAGTGCTAATAATAATCAGGTTTTGCAGTCTGTCAAGTTTTTTGGCATTATCAACACACCTTTTACCGCCAAGCAATCCCTTATGAATGACAACCAATTACTGCGATACAGCCGTCAAATCATGCTTCCTCAGGTTGACGCAGAGGGTCAGCAAAAACTTTTAGACTCCAGTGTTTTAATTGTCGGGGCAGGCGGACTGGGCTCACCTGCTGCTCTATATTTGGCTGCGGCCGGAGTTGGTCAACTCACCATCTACGATAACGATGAGGTTGATTTAACCAATCTACAAAGACAAATCTCACATCACACTACTGATATTGGGACGGAAAAAGTAATTTCAACCCGCAATAAGCTCATTGCCCTCAATCCAGACATCAATGTGACCGCTGTTAAGCAAAAATTGCAGGGTGAACAATTGGAAATGGAGGTTAACAAAGCCGATGTGGTTTTGGATTGCAGCGATAATTTTGCCACGCGCTTTGCAGTCAATGCCGCTTGCGTAAAACACCAGACGCCGCTGGTGTCAGGCGCAGCAATCCGCTTTGAAGGCCAGTTGACCGTATTTACACCTGGCACTAACAACAGCCCCTGTTATAACTGCTTATATAGCCATGATGGCGAGGAATTACAGAATTGCGCAACCAATGGCGTTATCGCCCCCATCACGGGCATTATTGGCAGCATTCAGGCACTGGAAGCCATGAAGATTATTATGGCGATTGGTGAAACCCTAACCGGGCGATTGCTACTGCTGGATGGACTTACTATGGAATGGCAAACCATGCGCTTTCGTAAAAATCCAGACTGCCCTACTTGTAGTGGCAGCTGAGTTTTTCCAGCTGCCTTAGCAGCTGGAAAATTCGATAGCAGATTACTTTTTAGCCAATTTACTTTTAATAAACCCGATAGCTTTCTCAGCAAAATCGTTAACAGCGGAATGGCTATCCCCATGTGGCTCGATGTCGCCGAATGGTTCACCATTTTTCTTGGTGTAGTTGTAAATAAAGTAGCCCAATGGTGCAAAAGCCGCTGTCGCTACTAATAACATAATGATAAACAATTCTGTAATTTCACCCATTACCCCTCCTCAAACATGCATTATTAATATTATTTATTTTTGGTGAAATTAAATAATACACCCATCCCTGTCAAAAAAACACACTTTAAAAGCTATATTAACGTGTTGTTCTATAAACGAATGTGCACTAACTAAATACCCACTGGAACCATATGAATAACACAGGGCTCTAAACTAGTGCGCAATAGTTGCGCAAAGAAAAAGTTCATCGTATACTTTCGCTTAGCTTTCTTGATCAAGCTAGCATCTTACTTATAATAAAATCTCTGGAGGTTCATAATGAAATGGGAAACACCAAGCTATACAGACCTACGTTTTGGATTTGAAGTTACAATGTACATCTACAACCGTTAATCCTAACGTTTGTTAAAGAAAGGGGTTCTTCGGAACCCCTTTTTTTTGCCTGAAAATTCGGTTTCCCGTATCATTCCAGCATTTCCACTATAACTACAAAGAAAATCATGAAGATCAGAGTTTTAGGTTCAGGCGCGGGCGGCGGCTTTCCCCAGTGGAATTGCAACTGCCATAATTGCTCACGCATACGGCAAAATAAAATGAACGGCAAAGCCCGTACGCAATCGTCAATTGCCGTTAGCTCGGATGATAAAAATTGGCTGCTGTTTAACACTTCACCGGACATTCGCGCTCAACTGGAAGCTTTTCCAGCCATACAGCCCAAAAACGGCATCCGCGACACCGGCATTAAAGCCGTCCTGCTCATTGACAGCCAAATAGATCACACCACCGGCATGCTGATGCTGCGTGAAGGTAAACCGTTAGAGGTCTATTGCACAGAAATGGTCAAACAAGACCTTAGCAGCGGCTTCCCTATCTTTAACATGCTGAAAGATTATTGCACCATCAACCATCATCCCGTTCCGGTTGATGGCAGTAGCTTTACCATACCAGGTATCGAAGATTTACGTTTTTACAGCCAAGCCCTAAAAAGCAAAGCGCCGCCCTATTCACCCCACCGCCATGATCCACATGAAGGCGACAACATCGGCGTCATCATTGAACAAATCTCCACGGGTAAAAAAGTATTTTATTCCCCCGGCTTAGGTGAAATCGAACCGCACGTCATGGATGCCATGCAGTCAGTGGATTGCTTATTAGTGGACGGCACCTTCTGGACCAATGAAGAAATGATTACCCAAGGCATCAGCCACAAAAAAGCCCGTGAAATTGGCCATTTACCCCAATCCGGCCCAGGCGGCATGATAGAAGTTTTAAACGGCGTACCAAAAGCTCGCAAAATATTGATCCACATCAATAACACCAACCCGATTTTGGACGATGATTCTGCCGAGCGTAAACAGCTTGATGCGGCTGGGATTGAGGTGGCTTATGATGGGCTTGAGATTGATTTGTAATTGCATCTAAGAATTAGAATCAATGCCCAAAAAAATCAGATAATTATTTTATGAATTAGAAAAAGCCGTCTCCACTGCAATTGAGGAAGCACACCAATGAACGAAACAAACCGTTATGTGAAGATTGTGGAATGGTCTGACGAAGACCAGTGTTTTATCGGCAGCTGTCCTGGGCTGTTCTATGGTGGCTGTCATGGAGATAATGAACAGCTGGTGTTTGCGGAGCTATGTGAGATTGTTGCGGATACTATTCAAACCTATCAACAAGAGGGCAAGAACCTACCTCCAGCGACAGCCAACAAAGACTACGCCAATAAAATGCTAAATGTGGCCTGACATCAAAACGCTGCTAAACGACATCAATAACAATAATATTAAAGGAAACCACTATGAGCTGTTGCGATAGTAAACCCTGGAGCAAAGAAGAATTCGAAGCCCAATTACGCGGCATGGAAAAGTATTATCACATTCATCATCCTTACCATACGTTGATGAACGAAGGAAAACTGACTAAAGAACAATTGCAAGGCTGGGTTGCTAATCGATTTTATTATCAGGTTTGCATACCGATTAAAGACGCCAACATTTTAGCGAATTGCCCGGATCGTGAAACCCGTGCCAAATGGGTGCAGCGCATTATGGATCATGATGGTCATCCTGGCGATCCTGGCGGAATTGAAGCTTGGATTCAACTGGGGATTGCGGTGGGCTTAACTCGCGAGGATATTACATCTTTAAAGCATGTTTTACCTGGGGTGCGTTTTGCGGTGGATGCGTATGTTAACTTTGCGCGTCGGGCGGAATGGCATGAAGCGGCTAGCTCGTCATTAACAGAGTTGTTTGCGCCTAAAATTCATCAACAACGTTTAGACAACTGGCCTGAGCATTATCCTTGGGTGGAGCCGGAAGGTTATAGCTATTTTCGCAAACGCTTAACTGAAGCCAGACGCGATGTCGAACATGGTTTGGCGATTACTTTGGATTGGTATAAAACCCGCGAACAACAAGACCGCATGGTTGAGATTCTTAAGTTTAAGCTGGATGTGTTATGGACGATGGCGGATGCCATGTATATGGCTTATGTAAACAATATGCCGCCGTACTTCAATATTGCTAAATAATAGTAAACAATTAAGCTGACTGAAGAACATCAGCTTGGAATTGTGCCAAAAAAAAGGCCTGATTATTATCAGGCCTTTTTAATTTGGTATAGATTAGGCTTCCAGCACCATCGCAGCACGCAGCTTCTTCATTGCGTTTTGTTCCAATTGTCGAATACGTTCAGCAGACACCTTGTAGCGATCAGCCAACTCATGCAAGGTGGCTTTTTGTTCTGCTAACCAACGGCTGGCCAAAATATCCTGGCTGCGCTCGTCCAAATTGGCCAACGCGTCTGTTAATTGGGTTTGTCCATGTCCTTCCCAATCGGCATTTTCCAGCAAATCCGCTGGGTCTGCGTTGTGCTGTTGCAGATAATAAGACGGTGAGTTGATATTTTCTTCACCAGAATCATCATCACTGGAAAGGTCAAAAGAAACATCCCGATAACCTAAGCGTTTTTCCATTTCATAAACCGAGCTGACTTCCACATCCAAATCTTTGGCGATAGCCACGGCCTCATCGTTGGACAGCCAACCAATGTTTTCTTTAGATTTGCGCAGGTTAAAAAACAGTTTGCGTTGCGCTTTAGTGGTGGCCACTTTCACAATCGCCCAGTTTTTAATCACATATTCATGAATTTCTGCTTTTATCCAATGCACCGCAAAGGTTACCAGGCGTACGCCGACATCCGGATCAAATCGTTTGACCGCTTTCATCAAGCCTACATTGCCTTCTTGAATAATGTCAGGCATTGATAAGCCATATGCGCTGTAACCGCGAGCGACGTGTACTACAAAACGTAAATTGCTCATGACTAATTCACGAGCAGCTTCCAAATCACCTTGATCGCGCAAACGCAACGCTAATTCACGTTCCCGCTCAGGCGTTAGTTTTGGCATCTGTCTGACCAAATTCAGGTAAGCATCAGATGTTCCAACCGATAAGTTGATAGGTAAGGCAAGTGCGTTACTCATTAGACTCTCCGAAAATAGTATTTATATAAAGTTTAGCACTCTCTAGAAAAGAGTGCTAATAATTTTAATTATAGACAATTATTCGGGCTTGAGTTGGTGCAATTGATATTTAAGCACAGCCCAGGAGCCAACTATGCCTAAAGCACATGAAATCAATAACAAGGACAGTGTTTCCAGAAAACCAAGAAATACAATGTGGAACGCGCCTTCATATAACCCAGACAGTTTTTCTATCGGCTGTTTTAACAGCAACATGACTATGGTAACAATCAGCCAGGCAAATACACCGGAAAGAAAACCTATCCAAAACCCAAAATACAGAAAAGGCCGCTGAATAAAAGCATCGGTAGCACCTACCAGTTTTTCAATAACCACTTCCTCGCGCCGATTATTTAATTCCAAACGGATGGTGTTGCCCGTGATAAACAGCACAGCCAAACCCAGGATTGAACTAACCAGCTTAGAGCTCTGATTGGCTATATCCATAATGGCTTGCAAGCGATCTACCCATTGCTTATCCATCTGGGCAAAATCAACTTCTGGTGATTGGTTATATTCCTGCATTAAAACAGTCATGGATTTGGAATCTTGCAAGGCGCTTTTTGGTATAACTTCAATTACTATCGGCAAGGGATTTTTTTCCAACGCATTCATGGCATCACCAAAACCGCTGTAGGCAACAAACTCTTTTAATGCCTGCTCTTTGGTAATAAGCTTTACGCTTTGGATGGATGGATTTTGTTGAATGGTGTCGGCAAATCTTTTCGCCCTACCCTCTGCGATTTCGTCTTTTAAAAATAAGGAAATCTGGTTACTGGCCTCCAGATTACCAGTCAATTGCTGTAAATTTTTTACTACCAGATAAAAACCCGTGGCCATTGCTATCGCTATCGCCAGTACAGTTATGGTCATTCCAGAAGTAAATTTTGCCGACAATAAGCGACCCAAACTGGAAAACAAGGCATGGGCTTGCAGATCACGATACGCGATTAATTTTTCGGATAAACTGCCACCAGAGCGCTGGGTTTGACGGGTATCTTTTTTCGGTGGCCGCTGTGCTTCTTGCCTGCGGTAATTTTTTTTGGCGTGCTTCATCAACTATCCCTTAACTAACTGCCCATGATCCAGCTTTAATACCCGATGGTTCATTTTTGAAATCAGGGAAATGTCATGCGTAGCAATTAATATTGCCACGCCAACTTGCTGAAACTGCTCAAATAGCTGCATAATTTCTGCAGATAAGGCAGGGTCCAAATTACCTGTGGGCTCATCAGCCAAGATCATTGGCGGTTTATTGACGACGGCACGGGCAATACCCACACGCTGTTGCTCGCCTCCTGAAAGCGTCATTGGATATTTTCTCTCTTTTCCAAGTAAGCCAACTTTATCTAAAGCGGCTCTAACCCGACGCGATATTTCATGATGCCCGAAACCAGCAATAATCAATGGTAGCGCCACATTGTCAAACACAGTTCTATCTTGGAGCAATTTATAATCTTGAAAAATCAAGCCCATTTTTCGGCGCATAAATGGAATTTGTTTTTCTTTAATGACGTTCAGATTTTGACCGTCTAATAAAACTTCCCCACGACTGGCACGTTCCATCATGGCGATGAGTTTTAAGATGGTACTTTTTCCAGCACCGGAATGTCCGGTCAGAAACGCCATTTCACCGCGTTGCAAATGAAAATTAACATTAAGCAGTACATCGCCAGCGTCTGGATAACGCTTGCTGACATTTTCAAACTTTAGCATAAGGCCTATTAATCTTTCGTAAACAAGGCATCAACAAAGGTTTCGGCATTAAAATCCTGTAAATCATCGATTCCTTCACCCACGCCGATATACCGGATAGGAATGCCTGACTGTTCTGCCAAGGCAAATATAACCCCGCCCTTGGCGGTTCCATCCAGTTTAGTCAAAACCAAGCCAGTTAGTGCGACGGTGTCATTAAATATTTTTGCTTGTGACAGTGCGTTTTGACCGGTGCCCGCATCTAAAACCAATAAAACCTCATGTGGCGCGGTCTCATCCAGCTTACCCATGATGCGTTTTACTTTTTTCAATTCGTCCATTAAATTGGATTTTGTTTGTAAACGTCCCGCCGTATCTGCAATTAAAACATCAATGCCTTTCGCTTGGGCTGATTGCACACCGTCATAGATGACCGATGCCGAATCGGCACCTGTGTGTTGCGCCACTACATGGATATTATTGCGCGCGCCCCAAGTTTGTAACTGCTCCACCGCAGCGGCTCTAAACGTATCACCTGCAGCCAACATAACGCTATGGCCCTGAGCTTGAAGGCGCTTAGCCAGTTTGCCGATGGTTGTGGTTTTACCTGCTCCGTTTACGCCTACAACTAAAATAACAAATGGTTTGTCTTGTTTGGGTATAACTAGCGGTTGACTGCATGGCACGAGTATATCGAGTAACTCTTGTTTTAATGCCGCACTTAATGCAACGCTATCGTTTAATTGATGTTTTTCTACCCGTTGCGTTAACCGGTTTATAATCTTGGTGGTGGCATTAATTCCAATATCGGCCATCAATAGGCTGGCTTCGATTTCTTCCAGTAAATCGTCATCAATCCCTCTGTGACTGGAGGCAATGTTAGCAAAAACGGAACTCAATCCTGAGCGGGTACGCTTTAATTGCGATTGTAAACGCGCAAACAGTGATTCAGGCGCCGGCTCAACATACTCTTCAACAGCTGGCACCTGGCTGATTGGGGTTTTAACCTCAATTGTCTTGGCTTCTTGTTGAGGTATGACTTCCCGGGTTGGCGCCAATTGCTCAACAAATCCGAATCGGCTATAAAAACTGATTGCCAGCAGTGGTAACATCAGCAACGCGGCAAGCAGTTTATGAGCAACTTGCACGGGTAATGTCATCACCGTTAGCGAGCCCATGATGCCTAAGCCAATCTCCAGCACCAGAATAATGCAGAGCAATAAACCAGCCACCCTTACCGATTTGGTTTTAGAAGAGGTTGCGGACATAACCAAGGCAGTTAAAACCACAAATGCCGCTAATGCGCCGATTCTGTGCAGCCAAACGGCAGTCAGTTGCGCATCCAATCCCATAACGGCTACGCTACCCGGCACTAAGCCTGCAATAACGCCAGGATAATCTGGATTTGCAGGTAACCAAGCGCCATTACATTGTGGAAATCCAATGCAAGCAACACCGGCATGGTTAACACTCATCCATACGCCGAACGCAATTTGTACAAATACCAGCAGCATAGCAATTCTGGCACCAGCGACTAACCCGCCATTACCAGATACAACATTTGTTAAACTTATTTTGGGATTAACTTTTAAGTAAAGATTATAAAGCTGCCAAAAAATGATTATCGCCAGCAACTGGTGCTCTAATTGGAACAACAGCACGTCATGCTGGTTATGACTAATCATGCCGAGCTTGGCTTGAGAGCCAACTAATACTGCCAATACAATGGACGATACGATAGCTGGAATCCGGCAGTGTTTTTGCGTCCAGGACCAAATCAGTAATAATCCGATACCCACACAGCTTGCCGCTGCCAAAGCATGATGCCCATAAGCATTTTCAGCGGTCATGTAACCAGGCAGGTATTGGGCCAGCTGTTGTAGTACGCTGCTATTTAAACCCAAGACCAGTGCAGTCAAGATCAGGTTGAATACGACTAATTTTCTATACATTTTAAATACCACTATCCAAGCTGAGACGTTCTTAAAAGATGCATAAGATCATTTTTAACTTTGTACGGATCAAAGCCTGGATCATATTTCATCATAATGTTACCTAACGGATCCAGGAGCAACAAGGAACCATCTGGTATTTTACCGTTATTTAGGCCTAATAATTTATCACGCAAAACAGCATTCGGCTTTACTCGTATTAAATCTGAATTCATTGCAAACTCACGATTGTCTTTACCAATTAAGCGATTGATTAGCGCATCATCCAGCGTATTTTGTTCTTTTAATAACTGCTGGTATTGTAAATTATCGGCATCCAGGTCAGCTTTACTTTTACCTTCCGTATTTTGTAAGCGCCACATTAAAGAATCTTTAAGCCACCATTGTTGGGCTTGCCGGGCATCCGCCTCATTCAGCAGCACGACCACTCTGCGCGTACGCATTAATTCTTTATTAAGCATAACCCGCAGCTGCTTTGTTTTAAGTATTGCATCCAAACAAACCTCACTGCAATGTTGCTCTGGAATAACATTGGTGATTAACCAATGCCCTGGCAATTCATTTATATTTTTTTGGGAAAACTCATCAAAGCCGATTAAATCAGTCCTTTCAGTTGGAATGACCGGTGAGATCAGCTGCCCGTAATTTGTTTGCCGTTTTCCCAAAAACTCTGGATTTGACTTTAATGCCAGTGCGATTAGAAAGGGAACGATGGTCATGGCAAAAATGACCAGAATGGTGATTCGATTTTTATCTTGTGGTGTCATTGTTATTATTTTTTAAGCTATACCATACAAAAAGCACTGTCAGTGTTAACGCTAGGCCAAACCACTGCACAGCATAAGCAATATGTCTCTCAGGCGTCATCAACAGATTTATTTGCCATTCTCGAACATAACCATTGGCCTGATCTTTATCAAGTTCCAATTGAAATTGAAACAGCGGATAACCAATGGTTTTAGCCAGTACCTGGCTATCCACTACCTGAACCACTGCAGGCCAAGTATTGCTGGGAATTTCGGCACCAGTTAACTTAATGCCTACACTCGGAAACCCATTGATTCGTCCTTTTATTATGCTTTCCTCTGATTTAAATGTCACATCGGGTAGTATTCGTCTGTCTTTATTCAAAGGCACCCAGCCTCTATTTACCAATATTGCTTTATTTGAACCCGCCAAAACAAATGGAGTTAACACAAAATAACCCACTTTACCGGCATTCATCTGGTTATCAATTAAAATTTGGTGCGTGGCATCATAACGCCCTTCTATCGTGGCGCTCTTATAGCGCATAGTCTCCAGGCTGTCATTCGTTGTCGATGTAATGTCCAGACTCTCCGACGCCAGACGCTCTGACTGCACTTGTAAAAACTTTTCTTTTTCAACTGACCTGCCCAGTTGCCAAAAGCCTAGCGCAAGCAGTCCTGAAACCAGAACAAGGTACGCTATGGTTGGCAGTGCTTTAAAACGCATATGGGCTGGCCTTTTTGTTTTTCTTATTATTTATCATTGGCACACACCGTAAAAATAGCCGAGAATAACCACTTTCAGCGCTAGCAAAACTACATTCCATGATTATTAAAAGTATTATTGTTTTGGCCTTTCTGCTTATTATTTTCAGTTTAGGTTCTG
>Ga0208514_100302_pt1 | contig 31937 bp, 33 predicted proteins | sample LakWasMet70_HOW9_2_FD_183900 | JGI IMG/M metagenome (GOLD analysis project Ga0208514, IMG submission 183900) | Freshwater sediment methanotrophic microbial communities from Lake Washington under simulated oxygen tension - Sediment Metagenome... | ecosystem: Environmental > Aquatic > Freshwater >...
GAAACCATGGGAATCTTTTTTAATTCTTCCGGAAATTCCCATTTATCCAAAATAAATGCCCCAACCTGCCCTTGCAGCTCATTAATACAAGCTTCCAATTCTGCCGGCTGCCAGGCATTTTCCGGTAAATTTGCGGCATACATTAAAATGGGCAAGGCACCAATATTATGTAACAACCCAGCCAGCAAAGCTTCTTCCGGATCCGCTTTACGAGTGAGTTTTGCCAGAACATAACTAATACTGGATACCTTAACACTGTTCATCCAGGCTTCGTGTATGCGTTTTTTAATATTTTGTTTATTGCTGCTAACCAGATTTTTTAAACTCATCGCGGTCACTATATTACGCGTGGTTGATAACCCTAAGCGGTTGACAGCGTTTAAACAATTACTGATAGGAGTGGCGGTTCTGTATAACGGGCTATTAACTACTTGGATCAGTTTGCCAGCCAGAGCCGGATCAAAATTGATAATTTTGGAAATTTCATCCACACCCAAATCTTGCTGAATTGCACGGCGCATTTTTAAAGCCACATCAGGAAAACTGGGCACTTCCAGCTCACCTTGTTGAAAATGCCGGTAAAATCCTTGTAAGAACGCATTTTTCTTTAAATAATCCGGAATAATTAATTTGTTAGTCCGAGTCATGTGCAAAATGGATTTTGGTACATAAATAACGCTGCTGGGCACTTTTGCTATAGCTGTTAAGCCATGACTGCTGCCCAATGATAAAGGATAAAAGGCCTTTAATGTTTCTGCATGAACTTCCTGTCCTACGCCATTGGCCGCTTCTAAAAACACAGTGCCTTTGTGCAGGTAAACTAAAGCATCTTCAGGAGAATCAGGATTAAAAATAAGTGCGCCAGGAGCAAAATCGGCCGATGTTATAACTAACTGCTCAATTTCTTCTTCAACCAGCAACTGAGCAATAGGCATTAGACGCTTGATAAAAGCCACAGAGACATTGGCCTTAACTCGAACGGGGGCATTTGTTGATGCTACAGATTGAGGTTGCTCAATATCTTGCCTAACTTCGCCGTTGGTGAGTTGCTCGACTTTAGGCTTGTTTTTTTTAAAAATTTGCCAAAACATAGTACGACTATCCTATTCATTATTAATTCTGGCCGACTCCCTCTAATTACAATTACTCGTTTAATTTTGGAAAAAGTGGTTTATAAACAATCACCCACCTCCATCACTAATAACCGGCAATCAAAAAAAGTGTTTGGGTATTTTGTGCTGATAATAAAGCGCAGAAACAACTCTAAAAACAAATAAACCGTAACTGCACGCGCACAACCCGCCCATAGTCGACGATGTGTATTAGCTGAACAGCGCCATACGGCATTTGCCCACCAAATTATAGGTAGAAACATCATGCCATGAACCGTCTTCCAGCTTGCAATAGTATAGGTGACATTCATAGCCCTGTAGTCAATGTACACAAAAACTGCATTGACAAAGATAAAAAAAGGCCAAAACGCCCGCCACAAAGTCGCTTCTCCTTGCCAGCAAGAACGTAAAAAATAATAAAGACCTGGGACTTTCTGTCCATGCCAGTAAGGATTAACCGATGGTACGGTATAATAAGTCAGGATAAAAATTACGCTTAAAAACACCCCAATCTCAAGCCAGTTAAACAGATTGGTATAGGCTAAAACGATCGGTAAAGTATTTACAAACATAGTCACTAAACTCCAAGTTAGAGTAGTACATTCTATTGTTGACTTGCCATCCGTCAAGAAACTATCGACAACTTTGTGTTTTTAAATTAACTAATATGACAGCCCAGCTATTTATATATACCGCCCTGCCCCCAGAAGCCAAGCCATTGATAGGCCATTACAAGTTAAAAAAAATGACTGAGATCACTGCGTTCAGCATTTACAAAAAAGATAACATCATCTTAACAGTGACTGGACTGGGCAGAAATGCCATGGCTGCGGGTGTTGCATACAGTCAGGCGATATTTGCTATAGCAGGACAACCATCAGTAATGCTGAATATAGGTATTGCCGGACATAAGGATGATGCCTTGGGCACAATTTACCTGGTCGACAAGTGCCAGGACGCTGATAGCAAGAAAACGAACTATCCACCCATCATTTTTAAGTCACCCTGCAAAACTGCTGGTCTGCAAACTGCCGCTTTGCCACAACTGGATTATCAACTAAGCCTGTTGTATGACATGGAAGCATCAGCTTTCTATGAAACAGCACACCGGTTTAGCACTGCCGAACTGACGCACAGCTTAAAAATAATTTCTGATAACCAACAGAACACCGCTGACATGCTGCAATTAAACCAAGTACCATTATGGATTGAGCAACAACTGGTCGTGATAGACTCCGTGGCCCATTTGTTACTTGCGCTTGCCGAAAATTTAATCAGTATTGAAAACCCAAGTTTTCAAGCACTAACCCAGCAATTTCACTTTACTACAACCGAACAAATCCAGTTAAAAACCTTGCTACAGCGCTGGCAGGTGATCACCGGGCAGCCAATTCCTGAATTTAACACGATGGAATTTAGACGAGGTAAGGATATTTTGCGATGGTTAACTCAACAACTGGATGAGATGGATTATTATTTATAGCCGGATTTTTAGTATATCAATCCGGCCATTATGAATCAGCCCGCCATTAAGAGCGGGATGACATGATATTAAGATGCGCAAAACATAGGATGCACGTTGCTCCGTTCAGCGCATGCGATAGCGGGTGGAATAGATCCACAAAACAGATAATGACAAGATTTACATCAAATTAGCCGCGCGCCATAACCCAACATTGACCATCAACTCAAGTATCGAACGTTGAAAAAGTTGGGTTACCAAAACAGCCCGCAACCCAACCAAGCTATAAACCTCCTGACGCACAACAATTCAAATTCAAACACACCGCATTATGAATACGCAAAAACGCGGGCTCTGATAAACATCCGATTCGTTGAACCACTAACGATTGATTTAGTGTAATTAGCTTATCGGGGCGGACGTAGCTTGCTTTGGGCAACACACCACGCACTAAGTCATCCTCTTGTAACAACAGAGCATTTTCAAATCCCGCCTGGGACGTAATTTGTACCGCTACAAAATCGCCCAGTGGTAATTTTTTCTAAATCCAAACAGGCCGTTTTTTACTTGACGAAAGATCAGTGAATGGAAAAGGCAACAGAACCACTTCAGATCGCTGGTACATCATTCCATATCTCATCGTCTTGATTATCCCAATCCTTTAAAGCACTGGATTGAGCCAATTGTAGATTTAGCCAGTCAGCATTTTCCTCACGCTGCCGCAAAAACAGTGCAAAGTCCAAAACCTCTTGCACCATTGACTCGGGTAACGGCATGACCACTTGATAGACTTGTTCCGCTAAACTCATAAAGCCCCCAAAATTATTTGCCAGAAAGATTAACATGTGCATTGTATACGAGGCAATCAATCCGGCTTCGGCAAAAAATACACTACAATTATTGACCAACCAATCCTTGTTATTTCAAAACAGCATCAAAAACTTGCCCTCAGACATCGGGACTTGTTTTTGTGAAAGTTAAGCTTGCTTATAAATGTTTGGCTCGAAGATTGGAACTCAGTCCTGTGGGAGAACTCCCACTCCTAAACTGAGCCAGACGGCTTTCATACTCAGAGCTGCTGAGGAATGATTTCTGAGCAGACCCTAAGAAAATAAAGTTTATCTTCTTCGCTTTAACCGATACAACGCCGAAATATCCTCATCCCCAAACCCATCCGCCATCAACTGGCTATAGGCCTGTACCGTCATATCAGTTAACGGCACAGCGGCACCTGTTTGCTCAGCCATGTCCTGACAAATCTTTAAATCTTTATGATGCAAGGCCAGTTTGAAACCGGGCGCAAATGTGCCGTTGGTCATGGTTTTGCCGCGATGTTGTAAAAACCAGTTGCCGGAAGCACCGCCGGAGATAACTTCTATGACTTTATCCATGGGCAGGCCTTGGGCTTGGGCAAAGGCCAGGGCTTCGGTGACAGCTTGGTTTATGCCTGCTCCCATGATTTGGTTGGCGGCTTTGGTGGCTTGACCGGCACCGGAATCACCCATATGGATGATCCGGGTTGCCATAGCTGCCAGAATCGGGCGGATTTTTTCTAATGTGTCGGCATCACCACCAACCATCATGGCCAGTGTGCCGTTTTTTGCACCTTCCACACCGCCGGAAACGGGAGCATCCAAAAACTGCACTTGCTGCTTGGCTAGTTTAGCGGCGGCGATTTGGGCGGTGTTGCTGCTAACGGTGGACATATCCACGACAACTGCGCCTGATTTAATGGCTGCACTGATCGCATCGACCACGTCCAACACGTCTTGGTCCGCTGAAACACAAATCAGCACCACATCAACCTGTTCAGCCAATGCTGCCGGGCTTTGGGCATAGTTAATTTGTAATTCTGCTGCCAACGTTTGTGCTTTGGCGGTGGTTCTGTTGTATACAGCGCTTAAAAATCCAGCTTTAGCCAGATTTCTAGCCATGCCAACCCCCATTGCGCCTAAGCCGATTAAACCTACGTTCATATCACATCTCCAAATAGGTATACGATGTTAATCCGGCCAGCAATTCCTGTTCAAAATCATGGCGTTGTTGTTCGCTTAATTGACTGGCTTGCAGTTTTTTCCGGTACGCTGTTTTTAGATCTTCCGTGCTGATATGCACATAATCCAGTAAGTCATCCACATGCTCGCCTTCTTGCAGATCGTAAAAATGGTAGCCGTTGTCATCTAGCTCGATATTGATGGAATGGGTATCGCCGAATAAATTGTGCATATCACCAAGAATTTCCTGATATGCGCCCACCATAAAAAAACCGATCAGATAAGGTTCGTCTTTGTTGATTTTATGCACTGGCAAGGTGGTTTCCAGATTTTGTCCGTCCACATAATGATCAATACGCCCATCCGAATCGCAGGTTAAATCCTGAATAACCGCGCGCCGCGTGGGTTGTTCGTGCAGGCGGTGAATAGGCATAATGGGAAAGATTTGGTCTATGCCCCAAATATCCGGCAACGATTGAAACAAGGAAAAATTGCAAAATATCTTATCGGCTAACTTCTCATTCAACTCGTCCAAAATATGTTCCTGGCTTTGGATGGCTGGATTTAGTTTGGTTTGCAGTTGTTGACACACGATGGCGTAAGTATTTTCTGCAATGGCCAGTTCGGTAATGCTTAACTTGTCTTGGGTAAATTTTGCGCGGGCTTCGCTTAAGGCGAATTGCGCGTCATGATAGCATTCATCGGGATTGGTTATTTTCGGCAGCGCCTGTAATTCCGCGGCATTGCTGTATACCGATTCAATATCGGTGACATTGGTGATCAAAACAGCATGATGCGCAGTTAATGCTCTGCCGGATTCGGTAATAATATCCGGTTGCGGCATGTCTTTTTCCAAGCAGGTTTCGGCAAAGCTGCGTACGATATTTTGGGCGTATTCATCCAGACTGTAGTTGATGGAGGATTCGCGCCGTGAGCGACTGCCGTCATAATCAACACCCAAACCGCCACCAGCATCAACAATTTTTATCGGTGCACCCAAACGGCGCAGCTCTACGTAAAACTGCCCGGCTTCTTTTAGCGCGACTTTAATGTCATGGATATTGGCAATTTGCGAGCCCATGTGAAAGTGCATAAGCTTTAAGGAATCCAATAAATCCGCTTGCTTTAAGCGATCAATCAGTTGCAGGACTTCATAGGCATGTAAGCCAAATTTGGATTTTTCGCCACCGCTGTTTTGCCACTTGCCAGCGCTAATGCTGGCCAGGCGCACCCGCACCCCAACTTGCGGTTTAACGTCCAGTTTTTTGGCTTCTTCCATTATTAATTCCAGCTCTAGTGGTTTTTCAATCACCAGATACAAGTCCAGACCCATTTTTAAACCAATTAAGGCCAAACGGATATAAGCGCGATCTTTATAGCCATTACAAACCACAACCCCGCCTTTGGATAAGGCCATTATTGCCAACAATTCCGGTTTGCTGCCCGCCTCCAAACCCACGTTATCCGATGCCAAAATGCCTTCAACCACTTGCCGCTGCTGGTTAACTTTAATCGGATACACAGGTGTATATTTGCCTTGGTAAGCGTTGATTTCACACGCTTTGGCAAACGCTTGCTGCAAGCGCTTTACTCTGTCTTTTAATATATCGGTAAACCGCACCAGCACTGGCATGGACAATTTTTTGTCATTTAAGCTTTGGGCGATTTCGTATAAATCCAGCTCAACAGCCTTGTCGGAACTGGGCTTTACGCAGACATGGCCTTGGCTATTGATAGCAAAGTAGTTTTGTCCCCAACTTTCAATCGCGTAGAGTTGGGCGGATTGGGCGGTGGTCCAGGTGGTATTTTGTTGGTTTGTCATGGGCTGGTTTTATGATTTTGAATTCAAGAGCGGTTGCAACATCCAATTTTGTGCCACGCCATTTCGGAAAATTTTATATGAATACCATGTCACTGGCGTGACGGTTTGATTAATCAACAGCTAGCCCGTATGCAGCGCAACGCAATACGGGGGAGCGGAGCAACGCATTCCTGGATTCCGTAAACGCCATTCAGGCTGCGCATTAATCTAAATCCGTTATGCCGTAGCTTTGTCTCAAGAATCATCAACCTGATCAGCTAGCTCAGACAATTTTTTCAAAGCATCCTGTAATTGATTTTGTTCGGTTGCCCTAACAGTGACATGGGCAACCTTACGGCCTTTGCGTGGCACTTTGTCGTAAAGATGCAAATGCGCATGGTCAATGTTTAACACTTCTTCATCGGTCGCTAATCCGCCAATAAAATTCACCATGCCCGCATAACCGACTGGCGCAGTAGAACCTAGCGGCAAACCCGCAATCGCACGCAAGTGGTTTTCAAATTGACTGGTTTCAGCGCCTTCGATGGTCCAGTGTCCGGAATTATGAACGCGTGGCGCAAATTCATTTGCTACTAACCTGCCATCCACATCAAATAGCTCCAGTGCCAACACACCCACATAATTCAATTCGGTCATGAGCATGGAAACATAGACTTCCGCCTGAGTTTGCTCATCGTCGCCGTAACGGCTTTCTGACACACGCAAAATCCCGCCGCGATGCAGATTTTCTGATAATGGATAAAACACGATTTCACCAGTCCGACTACGCACGGCAATAATGGAAACTTCGCGCTGAAATGGCACAAACGCTTCCACGATGGCCGGTACACCTTGCAGCAATTCCCAGGCTTGGGGCAAATCCGCCTCGGACTTTAGTACTGACTGGCCTTTGCCGTCATAACCTTGAGTGCGGCTTTTTAAAATCGCCGGATAACCAATATTAGCCATAACTGACTGCAATTCCGCCAAACTGTTAACTGGCGCGTAAGCAGGTGTGGGGATGCCTATGTCATTAAAAAAAGTTTTTTCAATTAATCGGTCTTGTGCCACGGCCAATGCTTTGGAAGGTGGGTAAACCTGAGTATGGGATGTTAAAAATTCCGCAACATCGGCAGGTACGTTTTCAAACTCATACGTCACTACATCTGCTTGCTCGGCCAATTGCGCAAGCAGTTTTGGATCATTGTAATCGCCGTGTAAATGTTTACCCAGGCGGTTTGCGCAAGCATCTGAGGAGGGATCCAAGAAGATAAATTCCAAACCTAAAGGATAACCCGCCAATGCAATCATTCGGGCCAATTGCCCGGCACCTAAAATGCCAACTTTCATAATGCCTCCAGGCGTGGATCGGCGTTCTCTAAAACCGTATCTGTTTGATTTTGCCGAAACTCATTTAAGGCATTTCGGTATTGCGTGTGTTTATTGCTAACAATTGCCGCAGCAAGTAACGCGGCATTAATCGCGCCCGCCTTGCCAATGGCCAACGTGCCGACAGGAATACCAGCGGGCATCTGCACAATAGACAACAAGGAATCCATGCCATTGAGGGCTTTTGATTGCACGGGCACACCTAAAACCGGCACAGCAGTTTTAGCGGCCGTCATGCCTGGCAAATGCGCAGCGCCGCCCGCGCCAGCAATAATCACTTCCAATCCTCTAGCTTGTGCACTTTCAGCATAGGCGAATAATTTATCGGGGGTACGGTGCGCGGAAACCACGTCAACTTCATGAGGAATACCCAACTTCTCAAGCGTTTCAGCAGCGTGCAGCATGGTTTCCCAGTCAGACCTCGAGCCCATAATGATGCCAACCAGTGCGGTCATGTATAACTCCTTAGCAAATTTCGGAATTGAAGATTAAAATTTCAAACGTGTAGTATCGCATAAATAACGCTGGATGGTTTTTGGAAGTTGAGGGATTTGGCTTAAGAATTACCCGTTCTAACGGGTTAATTTGTTTAGAAATGGGGAAACTCTGTGGATGGTGTTATGGAACCTATCTTATTCGTAAACCATATGAAAATAAAAAATAGACAAAATGAACCATTATTGGTACATTTTGGTTGCTACTTAATTTGTCATGGAAGGCAAAATGAAAACAACTCCCATTAAACTTAACGCTAAATTTTATGCTTCCGAATCTGGAAGTGAACCCGTCAGTATCTGGCTAAAATCTTTGCCAGCCCAAGAAAAGCGAACAATTGGCGAAGACATAAAAACCGTTCAAATGGGGTGGCCACTCGGCATGCCGCTTGTTGACCATATTGAGGATGGCATTTGGGAAGTAAGAATTAAACTACATCAAAAAATTGCTAGAGTTTTGTTTGTGGTAATTAATAATGAAATGATTTTGCTAAATGGGTTTATCAAAAAAGACCAAAAAACACCCCGCCCAGAAATTGATCTAGCAAAGCAGCGGCTAAAAACACTAAAAGGCAAGCGAAATGAAAAACCTACACATCGGTAGCAACTTCGATGACTTTCTTCAAGAGGAAGCGATTCTTGAAGATGTTACGGCGGTCGCGATAAAAAGAGTTATTGCTTGGCAAATAGCGCAAGGAATGGACAGTAAGAAACTTACCAAAACCAGCATGGCTGAACGCATGCATACCAGCAGATCATCACTGAATCGACTGCTTGACGAAGAAGATACCAGCTTGACCCTAACAACTTTGGTTAGCGCCGCCAATGTGATTGGGAAAAAAATTAAGATTGAATTTGAAGATGTTGGATCCTAATAGACCTAACTTAAGCGCCGAAGGCTGGGTTGAATAGCAGTGAAACCCGGTAATGATCCGCCCTAAACACTGGGCTTCCTGCCTCAACGCAGCCCTGCTGGCTATCTTATAAACTAACTCACATTTTGAAGTTTTTTCAAAATACTGTTGCTAATTGCAGCAACAAATACCTCTGGATTTTCGTATTCCTGCTGCTTAATAAAAGTTATTGCCGATTGGACAAGTTGCTTGGTTCCGGCAATTTCTTCAAATGAACGGCCGCAACCTTCACAATGTGTGCCTTCTTTTGTGCATTGATCTATACAGGGATTGAATTTCATGTTGTTCTCAAAAAATAATAAAAGTCATCGCATAATAATAACCTAAAACTTCTTATTGCGTAGCACGGTGACTAGCGTTGTTCTTGAGTAAGACTAGGATTAGCACCAAACCTTCGGTTTCGCGCCTCACCGCAACCTATCACGCTATTTTTTACGATCCAGCTCTATTCGAGATTCGATAAACCTTATACTCCGACCGTTCCGGTGGCTGATCGGGTAATTCTGGGTTATCCTCAAATATGCTCTCAACGTGAGTCAGCTCAATATTGAAATTAGCTTCGTACAGGTTTTTTATTTCTTCAGAAACGCCAAAAACCTGGTCTGACGTATCATTTTCCGCCGCATCCTCTATGGTTAGCAGAAAAATTCGAGTGGCCTTTTCAACAATGCTTCTTAAGTGCGCTACATAGAGATGTCGAATGTCTTCTGGCAATGCGGTCAGCGCTGCCCGGTCATAAACCATATCAATATGCCCAAGATCTGCTCGAGTTAGTGAGAAATAATCGCCACAGAGTATTTTAAGTCTGCCGTGTTCCCATACAGTAAATTTACCGACCTGCCTAGTTGCTGGCTGGAGTTGCTGCTCCTTAAAAAATGCCTGAATGGCTATTGGACTTAATTCAACCCCGATGACCTCATGCCCCTGTTCGGCAAGCCAGATTAAATCAAGGCTGGTTCCGCATAGAGGAACGAAGACGCGACTTCCTATTGCCAGATTAAGACCCGGCCAAAACCGGATAAGCAGTGGATTAACCGATTTTTGATTAAAATCAATGCGCTGATTACGCCAGCATTGCAACCAGAGCACATTGTCACGATCAGTCACAATAACTCCAAGCGGCCCACTTGACTATGCGATGACGTAGAAAAAGCTTGGAAGTCTGTCATAAAGTCATCTTCCCTTGGGGAGTTGGTTGGGATTTAGGAAAATGTTCTGAAAGAAGAACTCACGACTTCGTGAGAAAGTTCATGCAGTCGTGGCAGTAATCTAAACAATACCCGATGCTTCAGGGAAAGGTTTAACAAAGAGTAACATCTTTAATCTTAGAACGGCTAGATTAAACAGAACGTTGGATTGAATGGATATGAAATCCAACAAACGGGCTTCGATAGGTTGGGTTACGACTCACGCCTAACCCAACCTACCCTGCTAAACAATTTCAGTAATTTTCATGGAATCTAAGCAAGCCTTAAAAAATTTCCAACGCAAACATAATCGCATCTTCCCGGCCATTTTCTGCCGGATAATAGCCTTTACGAATGCCAATCTCATTAAACCCCATTGATTCGTATAGTGAAATTGCTTTTGGATTGCTGGGACGGACTTCCAGGAAAACCGTTTCTGCACGACCTTTGATCATCTCGATCATGTTGTCCAGCATTTTGCGGCCTATGCCCTGCCCTTGTTCGGCCGGATCTACGCAGACATTTAATATATGCGCTTCGCCGACTGCGATGGAAAAAATAATATAGCCCAGGATTTTGTCCTGCTCTTCGCAAACCCACGTTTCATAGTTGGCCCGAAAGCAATCTCTAAAAATATCATCACTCCAGGGGAACTGGTAACTTTGCTTTTCTATTTCCGCCACTCGTGCCACATCGGAATTGGTCATCCGGCGCAAGCGCAATAAATCATTTCGGCTAACCGAGCCTGGAAATACATTGGCGTAAAACTCTTTGTCCGCATCGTAAACTACAAAGTTTTTAATCTTGTCGACCCATCCGCGCATATCCCACCTTCACCGTTTTTTAATTATTTGCATCGCAAGGCATAAGTCTTGCCAGGCTTTGCGTTTTTCTAGTAATGAACGTAATAAATAAGCCGGATGATAAACTACCACCACCGGCGTTGTGCCTAAAGTATGGACCCGACCTCTCAGTTTGCCTATAGGCTGGTCAGTTTTTAATAACGCTTGTGCTGCAATCCGGCCTACTGCCAGGATAATCTTGGGCTGCACTAAAGAAATTTGCTGTTGCAAAAACGCATTGCAACTGGCAATTTCTTCCGATTTTGGATCGCGGTTATTAGGTGGCCGACATTTTAATATATTGGCAATGTAAACATCTTGATCGCGCGACAGACCAATTGACCTAAGCATTTCTGTTAATAATAAACCAGCTTTGCCAACAAAGGGCAAGCCTTGTTGATCTTCGCTTTGGCCTGGCGCTTCACCTATCACCAGCCAATCCGCTTGCTGGTTGCCGCTGCCAAATACCGTTTGGGTTCGGGTTTCGCATAACGTGCATTGCGTGCAATTAGCAACTTGTGATTTTAACTCTTGCCAAGATGTGGCGGGGGTTATTGTTGTAGCAACTGGTTGTTCAGCTTCAAATACAGGCTCAGCAACCAAGATTGATTCGGTAGAATTTGAGAATTCGTCAGTTAATTCTGAAGCACTGGGATAAACGACTTCCGGTATAAGTTCTGGTGACAATACTTGCTGCGGCAGCAACTCACTTACTTGATCAAAATTATCTGACGCCACGAGCTCGGACTGTGGCAAGCGCGGTTGCCATAGCTCAATGCCCATGGCTTGCAAATATTGCAACCGAGTTACATTATCCATAACAACCGTTGGCGATTTTTCTGCTTAATATTTTGAGCAAAGCAACGTTCCCGCGCCATAGCGCAGGAACGATTAACTTTTTTCGCTAACTCAAACATCGCCTTTTTGCGGATGTTGGCGGTGTTCAGGCATTTTCAGTTTATTGACGGCATTGATATACGCTTTCGCGGAAGCAATCACAATATCGGTATCCGCCCCTAAACCATTAACAATACGTCCGGCTTTTTCCAAACGCACGGTCACCTCACCTTGGGCATCCGTGCCACCATTAATGCTGTTAACCGAATACAATTCTAATGACGCATTCGATTGCACCAGACTTTCAATGGCTTTTAAACTGGCATCCACTGCACCGCCGCCTTTGGAGCTGCCGGTTAATTCTTGATGTCCTACTTGTACGGTAACGGTGGCATTGGGTATTTCGCCAGTTTCTGAACAAACTTTTAACGCGATCAATTTGATATTTTCATCTTCGGATTCCAAGCCGCCTTCTGAAACCAAGGCTTGTAAATCTTCATCAAAAATTTCATGTTTTTTATCCGCCAATTCTTTAAAACGCGTAAACGCCTCATTTAATTCAGCTTCAGAAGTAAATTCAAAGCCTAATTCGGTCAAGCGGCTTTTAAACGCATTGCGGCCGGAATGTTTACCTAAAACCATCCGGTTAGCCGACCAGCCCACATCTTCCGCCCGCATGATTTCGTAAGTCTCGCGGTTTTTTAATACGCCATCCTGATGTATTCCGGATTCATGAGCAAAGGCATTGGCACCAACGATGGCTTTATTGGGCTGCACTGGAAAACCGGTGATAGATGAAACCAGTTTTGAACAAGTGACGATTTCGCGGGTATCGACAGTGGTTTGGCAGCTAAATACATCCTGACGCGTGCGCACGGCCATCACCACTTCTTCCAATGACGCATTACCTGCGCGTTCGCCCAAGCCATTGATAGTACATTCAACTTGGCGTGCGCCATTCATAACCGCAGACAAGGAGTTGGCCACGGCCAAGCCTAAATCGTTATGGCAATGCACGGAAAAAATGGCTTTATCGGAGTTTGGAATACGCTTGATCAAATTGGCAATAGTGGCACCAAATTGCTGCGGAATGCTATATCCGACAGTATCGGGAATGTTTAATGTGGTAGCGCCCGCATCAATAACCGCTTCCAAAATCCGGCATAAAAAATCTTCGTCCGAACGTCCGGCATCTTCAGGCGAAAACTCCACGTCATCGGTATATTGCCGTGCGCGTTTTACCGCTCGCACTGCGTACTCAATCACCTGCTCCGGCTGCATTTTTAACTTCATTTGCATATGGATGGGTGATGTGGCGATAAAAGTATGGATTCTGGCTCTGGCAGCACCTTTTAAGGCATCGCCAGCGCGGTCGATGTCTTTATCCAATGCTCTGGCCAAGCCGCACACGGTGCTGTCTTTAATAATGTTGGCAACAGCCTGCACGGATTCAAAGTCACCATCACTGGCGGCAGGAAAGCCTGCTTCAATGACGTCCACTTTTAACCGTTCCAATGCTTTGGCAATGCGAACTTTTTCTTCGCGGGTCATCGATGCGCCCGGGCTTTGTTCGCCGTCGCGCAAGGTCGTGTCAAATATAACTAATTTGTCTTTCATAAAAACTCCATACACGGAGAATTATTAACGTTTACCGTTAATAAAATAATAAAGGGGATTTTTTAATAAATGTAGAGTGTAAGAATGATGCCCATCAGGGCAGCAGTCTTAAAGAGAGGCTTAACCGTGCGCACAAAACCAAGCTTGCAGTGTTTAAACCTGCAACTGAGCTAGCTATGTTTTGTGAGGATAAAATATTCATGGTTAAGACTATACGCGATTGACTGCACACCCTCAAGTGGATTTTTACGGTTTACGCCCCTGTGATCTGGCTTTACGTTTTCGTACGCGCATAATCAAGGTAAATACCGGCCCGGAAATAGCGTAACCTAAAAACAGTAAAAACAGCATCGCTTGCGGTTGCGCCATAATAAACGCAATACCAAGCATAACCACGGTTGATACAAAAAAAGGCACTTTACCTTTTAAGTCCACCTCTTTAAAACTGGAGTAACGAAAATTACTGACCATTAACAAGCCCGTACTCAGGGTTAACGGAATGGCAAAATATTTCACTACATCCACATCATAGCTGTATTCGATGGAAATCCAGATAAAGCCGGCTAATATTGCGGCGGCGGCCGGACTGGGCAGGCCTTGAAAATAGCGTTTATCGGCAGTTTCCAGTTGTGTATTAAAACGCGCCAAACGCAACGCCCCACCTGCCGCATGTACAAACGCAGCAAACAAACCCACTTTCCCCAGCGTATTAAAAGCCCAAAGATACATGACTAACGCGGGCGCAACCGCAAACGACAACATATCGGACATACTATCGTATTGTGCGCCGAATTCACTTTGGGTGTTGGTTAGCCTAGCTACACGGCCATCCAATCCATCCAAAATCATAGCAACAAAAATGGCCACGGCGGCGGTTTCAAAACGACCGCCCATTGCAGAAGTAATTGCATAAAACCCGGAAAACAGGGCGCCAGTGGTAAATAAATTAGGTAACAAGTAAATGCCGCGATTACGTCGAACAGGAGCCTGCTTCTGAGCCATAAGTTAATCAATCCAAATATTAAGTAACGAAGTAAATCTATTAGCAATTATACAATGAGCCATTCCAGCCCACCTAGCTTAATCAACCATTGCCGTTAATGAAAAGAGTAAAGCACAGTTGTTTGACAATATTGTGATAATATTCCGCAGTCAGATTCGGGCTGGTAAAAATTAGTTACCAACCACTGAAATGAAACCAAAAAGCCAGTGGATAAATCTCCCAAAGCTTTCTGGATTGGGATGATTACCGAAACCAACTGCATCGGCAACGCCCAGCTTCACCCTCGTTTTTAACATTTAACTTCGCAGAATAACCATGAACAAACCCAAAAAAGTCGCAATTCTTACAGCAGGCGGTTTGGCACCTTGCCTTAACTCAGCTATTGGCAGCCTAATCGAACGCTACACCGAAATCGATCCCTCAATTGAAATCATTTGCTACCGTAGCGGTTATAAAGGCCTGTTGCTTGGCGATTTTTATACTGTTACTCCGGAAATTCGCGCCAAAGCCGGTTTATTACACAAATTTGGCGGCTCACTAATCGGCAACAGCCGCGTTAAATTGACCAACGTAAAAGACTGCGTAAAACGCGGACTAGTACAAGAAGGCCAAGACCCGCAAAAAGTGGCGGCTGATCAATTAGTAAAAGACGGCGTAGACGTGTTACACACCATTGGCGGTGACGATACCAACACAGCAGCCGCTGACTTAGCCGCATTCCTGGCCAGCAACAACTACGGCTTAACCGTTATCGGCTTACCAAAAACCGTTGATAATGACGTCTTCCCAATCAAACAATCCTTAGGTGCCTGGACTGCTGCTGAGCAAGGCGCGCGTTATTTCATGAACGTGGTTGCAGAAAACAACGCCAACCCACGCATGTTGATTATCCATGAAGTTATGGGCCGCAGCTGTGGCTGGTTGACCGCAGCAACCGCCGTTGAATACCGCAAATTATTAGACCGCGCCGAATGGTTGCCTGAATTGGGCCTGAGCCGTGAATCCTATGAAGTACACGGCATATTCATTCCGGAAATGGCAATCGACATTGCCGCAGAAGCTGCTCGCCTAAGTGCAGTAATGGACAAAGTGGATTGCGTTAATATCTTCGTTTCTGAAGGTGCTGGCGTTGAATCTATCGTTGCAGAAATGCAAGCCAAAGGCCAAGAAGTGCCACGCGACGCGTTCGGTCACGTTAAATTGGATGCCGTTAACCCTGGCAAATGGTTTGGTGAACAATTTGCCCAAATGTTAGGCGCAGAAAAAACCCTGGTACAAAAATCAGGTTACTTTGCTCGCGCAGCCGCATCTAACGTTGAAGACATTCGTTTGATTAAATCCTGTGCGGATTTGGCCGTTGAATGCGCTTTACGTCGTGAACCAGGCGTTATCGGCCATGACGAAGACAATGGTAATGTATTGCGCGCTATTGAATTCCCGCGCATTAAAGGCGGCAAACCGTTTGATACCGATGTAACTTGGTTTAACGAAACTTTGGCGGCCATTAGGCAAACTAAAGGCGCTAAGGTGGATGTAGCGCACTAAGTTTTTCGTTTAATCGAAAAATCTCAAAAGCGTAGCCTGTATGCAGTGCAACGGAATACAGGAAATCGGAACTCCGAAATTCTGGATTTCGCAAGCTGTATCCAGGCTACGCAATTAAGCATTACGCCTTAATCCCTCGGCACTTTATTTCTTCGGAGTTGCCATGAACAAACTCATTACCAACCATAAAAATGCACTTTTAGAATTGGCCAAAACAGCATGGTGTTAAAACCATTGCGATATTTGGCTCAATGGTCAGAGATGATGCCAGTGATAGCAGCGATGTCGATTTTTTAGTTGAATTTGAACACGGAAGAGATTTATTCGATCTAGGGGAATTATTAATGGATTTACAAGCCCTGTTGCACCGAAAAGTCGATTTGGTAACTAAAAACGCATTGCATCAACGCATATCTGCACATGTTTTAAAAGAAGCGCGGCTCTTATGAAAGATGACTGTATTTATCTTGAACACATCAAACAGGAAACACGAACAATGCCCTTCCCTGCGTTCAGCCCATCCGCACCTTATGGTCTTGATGTCAATTGAGGTTTTGTTAATGTTCGGATCACTTAGAAAACGATGCACTAGATTGTTATATGAACTCCCTGCTCATAACTGGGTATCGAGATGGCTGGTAGCTGTAGCCCTTTTTACATCAATGCAAACTACATGGGCTGATATCGCATATGAGGGCACCCTTGGAAAACAGGGAATTCACGTTTATGCTCAGTGTTATGGCGATGGTGTTGTCAGAGCGATGTACGTTTACGACAAATTCGATATACCTATTCAGCTCAACGGCAGACTGGATCATGGTATGCTTGAGCTAAAGAAAAAGAACAATCGAAATACCGAAATTGCAACGTTTAAATTCGAACATTTCGACACAAAACAGGAAAAAATCAGTGGTGAATGGTACAAAACCGATCTTTCTATCCGTCTGCCAGTGACTCTTAAAAAAGAAATTGATAGTGATCGTATTGAAAATCCAGCTGCACTGCCTTATGAGCAAATGCAGTCAGCGGCAACACAGGAGCATTACTTCAAGACGGTAGCGACCAAAAAAGATGGCGATTTTTCTCCCCGAATATATGCGGTAAAAGTGTTTAAAAAAGGAACAGACGCCTTACTTCAAACATTTGATGTTGATGCACTAGAGAATCTGGGAATGGACAGCATCTCAGTTGGCGACTTTAACTTCGATGGAATCGAAGATTTTTCTGTGTTCGAGTCCAGTTACGCAGGTCCAGATACGACCAGTCTCTACTTTTTAAACTCGGGTGATAAGCGCTATATCAAGAGCGATTTTGGCGGAGTATCTTTGGAATTCGACCCAACGGTGAAACGTATTTACGAACACAGCCAGTGCTGTGCAGGCAGTCACCACATGACTGCCATATACAAAGTTGTGCGTAACAAGATGGTTTTGTTAAAGAGTGAGTGTTGGGAACCTGATCAAAAAACTGACGTCTTGGTACCCGTCAAATGTTATTAGCTCAGCGTGTCGGGTATACACCCCGTCGCTCACGTTTTGCCGAATGTTCCGAAATTGAATTATATGTAGGCTTCATTCCAGGATTTGCAGATGTATATAGCCAAGCTGAATCTTTGGATGAACTTAACCAAAATCTTCGGGAAGTCATTGAAATGTTACTTAAGGATGGCGAGCCAATTATGTTAGCCGAGTTCGTAGCCCCGATTATAATCGGGGGAATGTTGGCATCTTACATGCGATTAAGTTTCACGAATCGTACCTACCTGCACCAAACGCATCATTCGCATTTGATACACCTCCATCATCGGCATACTCTTAAATAAAGCCAGGTAGACCTCGGGCACATGCTTTCTTATTTTCTTCTTAGGCATACCAAGGCAAAGTTGTAGTATCATTAAACCAATAACTTTATTGAAAAATTCGGAGTATTAGTCATCATGCAAGTTGCTACCGGAACCGTTATTAACGGAAAAATCGTTCTGGAAGGTGTTGCTCTTACAGAGGGTGCAGTAGTAACCGTCGTTACGCGCGGGGCAGATGAAAACTTTTTACTTACCGAAGCCCAAGAAAACGAACTGATTGCGGCTATGGCTGAAATTGATCGTGGCGACTATTTAACTCTGAAAGAACTGTTGCAGTCCCTTCCGTTTCACGACTGAATATGGCGTTAAAGGTTAGGATCGCCGCTCGAGCCTCAACTCAGGTTCGCAAGGCATCTGAGTGGTGGTCGACAAACCGCCCCAGCGCTCCAAATGCCATCGCCACCGACTTTGGTGAGGCGGTGTATTTGTTGACCGAACAACCAGGCATCGGTGCTAAATGTGAAGGAACGCGCACCGTTGGAGTTCGCCGACTTTTTCTTAGCCGCGTTGGGTACTTCATCTACTACAAAACTGAAGATGATTTCCTTTATGTTCTTGCGTTTTGGCACGCAAACCGAGAACATCAGCCATTTCTATAACTTGGCCGAACACAGTGGTCAAACAGCCATAGGTTGGAGTGAGATATCAAAACATCCTCCTCTCTAAGGTTTTGCCGATGATGCGTTTTGGTCTAAATAAATTATTTTATGTAGCTTCGTTGTGCTTCTAATTCCTCTACGGCACTATAATTTAACTTTATAACTCCATTACAACCCCTGCTTAAGCACTTTAATATGCCATCCAAAAGACTGCGTTATAAACTTTCCAGGTGTTTGATCTTACTTGCCATATTCGGTCTTTCCGGCTGCCTATCCCCCATCGCCCTGGATCACGCCGTCATAGAATATGACAAAACCGCCACCGATATTTTATCCAAACAACTACTGCTCAACATAGCCCGAGCGCATCAACATTTACCATTACACTTCACCGCCATATCCAATATCGCAGCCACATTTAACTTCCAATTTAATGCCGGGGCAACGCCTGCGCTTACCGGAAACTCTGGTTCTCTATTAACGCCGGTTTTTGGCGGCACGCTGTCCGAAAACCCTACCATCAGTATTGTGCCGATTGAAGGAGAGGAATTTACTCGTCGTTTGTTAACGCCATTTCAGGAAAATAAACTGACCATGCTGCTACGGCAAGGCGTGGATATTGACTTGATTTTACGTTTGCTGGCCAGTGAGTTACGCATTTACGATGGCAATCAAAACCACATTTATATCAACAAGCCCAGCAACAAAGAAGGCTATACGATGTTCCGGCAAGCGGTGCTGCACTTGTCATCTATACAGGACAGGCAAAAGTTATTTGTTGAACCGTTGCTGTTTAAACAACAATGGCAACTACCCGCCTCATCACTAAGTGCCGAACAAATGTCTGCTTTACAAAAAGAATACAAAGTGGATTACCAGCCAGAAAGCAATCACATTACCCTCACCAAGCAGATAACAGGACATGTGTTTTTAACAAATTACGATCCATCCACCTTAAGCAACGAAGAGCGCATTCGTCTAAATGATGAAGCGGAAAAAGGCGCAGATAATGATGTCAGCGTAGACATTCGCCCTGGCTATCCAGGTGGCGAATGGCAAATTCACGGGGTATTGCGTTTGCGCAGCTTTCATAATGCGCTTAATTTTATTGGCTCAGGCATTACTGATGAACCAGAATACGATATTCCCAAACACCCCAGCACAGCGTTTGTTAAAGAAAACCCCGCCCAAACTATGGGTTTAACTGTTAACAACGAAGACCCTTCATCTGATAATATCAGCATATTTTTAGGCGATAATTACTATGCTCTTAAACCGGAAACCGGTTACCAGTGGAATAAGGAAGGTTTTCGGTTATTATGCCAAATCTTTCAAATGACTATGACAAACTTGGGCCAACAAAACGCGCCAAGTATTACTATTGCTAAATAAAGGGGCGGCTTTTGAGCTTAGAAACTAACGAGCAAATGATCATGAAATGCGAAGCCTTTAAAAAAGGCGTCAGCATGGGCGATATAACCATTGATGACATCAGTGAAGTCATTAAAGAAGACGATACTTTTGTTTGGCTGGGTTTGCTTGAAGCCAATGTTGAATTGTTAACCAAAATCCAGGAAGAATTTGGTTTGCATGAACTGGCCATTGAAGACGCCTGCCGAGCGCACCAACGCCCTAAAATTGAAGAATACGGCGATACCTTGTTTATGGTTTTGCAGACGGCGCATTTATCAGACAATGAAATCGAATTTGGTGAAACTCATATTTTTCTCGGCCATCATTTTTTAGTAACGGTTCGGCACGGTGCCTCCAAACGACTCAATCCAGTTAGACAACGTTGCCGGGCCCTACCGCATCAACTGGCTAAAGGTCCGAGTTTTGCCTTGTACGCGATCATGGATTTTATTGTTGATAATTACATGCCCATAATTAACGGCTTACAAGCAGAGTTTGACGTTATTGAATCCGCTATTTTTCAATATCGGCCGAGCAGGCAAACCATGGAAGATTTGTATAAACTAAAACGTGAGCTTTTGTTAATCGAAAATGCCATTACGCCGATTATTGACATCTGCAATGAGCTGATGCGCTTTCACCACGGCTTGATTCCTAAAGAGATTCGGGTGTATTTTCGAGACGTGGCCGATCATATAAAACGCATAGATAACGCCATAGACAGCATGCGCGAAATGCTGCTGGCAGCAATGCAAGTGCATTTAACATTTGAAACGGTGCGCCAAAACGAAGTGGTCAAACGCTTAGCTGGCTGGGGTGCTATTTTGGCTATCCCAACTATGGTGTTTAGTTGGTATGGGATGAATTTTAAGCATATGCCCGAATTAGACTGGGAGTTTAGTTATCCGATTGTCGTGGGCGGTGTGATTCTGGGTAGCGCTTTGCTGTATTGGCGCTTAAAACGGGCGGGTTGGTTGTAATACCAATCCCAATCAATTTTTATTTAGAACCCTCATCCTGGGATTCTCGGCACACACTCCTGCGTCGCCTAAAGCGCCTACTGTTGGCGCTCTACCTCCTGCATCAATGCAGTCGTCGGCATTCACTCCTGCCCCAGATATTGACAAGTATCAGCTAAAGTCAAAATGATGAAAGTTTTGAAACAGGTGAGTTACGTCCATGTAATCTGGATACCGGCACCCGTCAGAGCGCGTAGCGAATCCCTGCCGGTATGACGTGGCTTTGAGATTGTGCTCCTCGGCTGAAAGTTTTACCTATACAGGAAAACATATTGGGATTGGTATAAGTTACCGCTTGGGTTCCGGCGGTGTATACGTTTTATCCAAATCCTGGTCAATTTTAACCGCCAAACTTTCCACACCTTTTCTAGTGAGTTTTTGATCACCACCTTTGGTTTCGGAAATATAGTTACCCAACAATTTCCCATCGGAAACTCGGATCAAATGCCCCATTAAATAGGCAAACAGGAAGCTGGGTTTGTGTAAGCGACCGACTAGCACATAATCAGCACCCTCATTTTTGCCCAGTTTGGCAGCGTCATCATTATGCTCAAACAAATAGCCAACGCCTTGCGTAGCCTGTTTTTGTTTGTCATCAGGGATCTGAATAATATGGTAACCAGCCTTGCCCAGCTCTTGCTCTAGCATCGGTTTAACACTGGCGGTGCGCTCCAATTCTTTGGGGATACGCGGATCAAGGGTTAAATCCAGCAACTCAAAATCTAAAATAGCTATTTTACTGGCGGCAACGCCAGGGAAAGTAATCAGACAACATAGAATAATCAGCAGTGCTTTGTTCATGGTTGTTGGTTTGATTTAGAGGGCCTGCGTTGCAGTTAAGACAGTTTTCTTACTATAACTTAAACAAATAAATAGAAAAAACTGCGCACCAAAAATTAAATTAGCCATAAGCAAGTGAATGGGCTGTGCCACTGGCGGCATGCCTAATCGGTCTAAAGTAACGCCAGCCAAAATGGCAGTAATAACCAGACTGGCCAAGGTGACACCTACTTTAAACAATAACTGACTACGATCGGTAACTTGATAAATCCGCCACGCTAACCAGAGATTGGTAAATAAAATAATGGATGAAAATGACCGATGTACATAAAAAATAATCGGAAAATCATCGCGCCAATACTGGCGATCAATGTAGGAATGTTCGTGAGCGATAAAATCAACCGCTTCCCTTACCTGCGTACCCATAGCTATTTGCAGCAAGGTCATCGCCATAGCTGCAATCAGCACGGTTTTAAATTTGGCGGGTAAAGCATCTGTATCTATGTAGCCGATAATCTGGCGTTGCGAGCGGGCGATTGTATATATCAATAACGCCACAATAAATAGCGCCAGCAGCATGTGCAAGGTAATCATTAGCGGTTTTAAATTGCTGGCAACTACCACAGAACCCAGCCAACCTTGAAAACCGACTAGGAAAAAAGCACTTAAGGCTAAATAAAAGACGGTTTTATCGGTTTTAAGAAAATGTCGCGACGTCCAGGCCGTTGCTAAAATTAGAAAACCAATGGTGACGCCAACCAGTCGATTGACGTATTCAGTCCAGGTTTTAACTGGATTAAATTGGGTGTTTTCATAGCCGATTGCATAGATTTCATGATAATTGGCTGGCAGTTGGCTTTCACTAGTTGGAGGAACCAATTGCCCAAAGCAGGTCGGCCAATCAGGGCAACCCATGCCTGCCCCGGAAGCTCTAACAATGCCGCCCACTAAAATAACAAAATACACGGCAAAAATAGTAATGGTGCCTAAACGGCGAAAACGCGCAACAATGTCTGGATCTGTCATGGCAAATAACGAGGTTAATCAGCTAAACATGGCGCGGGTAAGCTCAACATCAGCTGCCACGCCTTCAATTTCCAACACTTCAATTTCTGCATCTAAACCTAATTTTGCAAATGCTGGCACCGTTGTACAGTCTACACGACAAGCGGGATGATCGGTACCAGCAATACTTTGTAAAAACGCAACTTGCACTAAATCGACGTAATCAGCCTTGTCACCCGATTGATATTGAAAATTAACGTATTCGGATGCAACCGATTTCAGTTCTTGCGGAAATGACCAGGTGTCCATGATTAACTTACCTATCGCAGGATGGGCTTTTTCTAACAGCTTGTCCATTCTGGATGGGCTATCCTTAAACTCTGGAATATTTTCCACCAATGTTAAGATGGGCAATTTGCCTATTTGATGGATCAAACCGGCCAACATGGCTTCATCACGATTTAAATGCGGGGTAAAGGCCGCCAGCGCTCGACTGACAGAAGAAACTTGAATGCTGTGTTCCCAGGTTTTTCGAAAATAATTTTCTAACAGCTTGCTAGATGGCTTAAACATCTGCTGCATTACTAAACTGGTAATAATTGATCCGACAATTTTGTTGCCCAAGCGCGAAATTGCCATCTGGATGTTATTAATTTCGGTATTGCCACGATAAAGCGGACTGTTTGCCACATAAATTAAGCGCGTGGACAAAGCAGCATCTGTAATCACAATATCTGCCAATTCTCGTGCGGATGTTTCAGGATCGGCTACAGCTTCCCGTACCTTTAAGGCAATGTCCGGCAATGTCGGCAAAACCAAGCGGTTAGCATTTAGCTCTGTTTGAACATGATCTAGGAAATCTTGAACTGAATTAAATTGCATGACCTTATAAACACCAAATCAGAGTCGACTTAAATTAAGATTATAGCGTTAATACTGTGATAGTGTCGCGATTTGGGGTGTTCAATTTCAGTTGTTTGGAATTACTATCTAAATTTTGCAGCACAATTAACATTTTACAATTGTCTAACTGGCTTTGTGCCGCGACTACTTTTCCAACCACTGGCTTATTTTCTTGGCTATCATCAATAATTTCTGAATTAGGCTCAGGAACTTCAGTCAAAGCACATTCTGCCAAATACAGAGCGCGTTTGGCCTGCCCCAAAAAATGCGTGCGCGCCACAATCTCCTGTCCTGTATAACAACCTTTGTTGTAGCTGATTCCATTTAGCTTATCAAGATTAAGCATTTGCGGAATAAATTCTTCCGATGTATTTGGGGTGAGCCAGGGTATGCCAGAAACTATATCCTGATAGTGCCAGTTATCTGGACTGGCGACGACAAATTGCCGGTCAACATAGCCTGACCACAAATCAATGGCTTGATCCGGCTTTAATACCAAAAGTGTACGGGAGGTGTTTAAAGTAGCAGGAAAATCAATAGAAAGATAAGGCTGCTGTTTAGTGGTAAATTGGTTTTCAACCGGTTCCGATTTTGCGGCGGATATGCCCACCAAACAAAAAGAGTCGGACTCGTTGCTCAAGGTCACTTTGGCACGTAACACATACATTTGTAGACGTTTTTTAATGCTTTCAAGTAATGCTGAAGGCAAAACCATTAAAAAACCTTCTGCCGATTTAATCAGCAAAAATGTTGTTAAAACACGGCCTTTGGGGTTACAAATTGCACCAATGCTGCTTTGGTTTTCGGTAACATCATTAATATTACAGGTAATCTGGCCTTGCAAAAATTGGCCTGAGTCAATACCGGCAATTGACAGCACGGCTAAATCATCAACAGCGCAGATAAAATTTTGGTTTTTTATGGCTTGGTTGGGCAAACCAGACGATGGCGCACAAGAGAGCATTTGATATTGTGTCATCAAAAAACTGTGCCAATGTTGATTCATAAAATCGATGCGGATTTTTTTTGACTACCGTTAAGGCGCTATGAGCTTGTCAGCTGTAAAAATCAACTTAAACTAAGTTAATTTTATTAAGCTGAAGGGCAGTTTTAGAAAAAGCCAAGCAACAAACATAACACCCAGACAGGCATCTGGGGAACGTAGGATAGTGTAAACCTGTAGTATTAATACCCAAAAGCCGAAGCTTTTGGGTAGAAATAAACTGAGCTTTTTAGGCTGGGGTTACATTTTCTGCTTGCGGGCCTTTTTGGCCTTGCGTCACTTCCATAGTAACTTTTTGGCCTTCCCGTAAGGTTTTACGGCCGGTGCCATTAATTGCGCTGTGGTGAACAAAAACATCTTTGCCACCTTCCTGTTCAATAAATCCAAAACCTTTTTCATCATTGAACCACTTAACGGTACCTACAACTTGATCTGACATATCACACTCTTACTTAAAAAAACGCCAATGTTTAGTTGGCTTTATAAACCCCGGATTCAGATATTAAACCCGGCTCAAACTTTAACAGCGACTAAATAGTAGCACTAAAAATATCAGTAGGGCAAAACATTTATCGGCAAATAAGATTAAGTTATTTATTACTCTTAATTATTCGTTAATATCTAACAAAATTACTATGTAAGCAAATTGGTTTTAATACCGAAGAAACCATTAATTATGCCCTCCGTAGCCTACTCATACCCACATAAGTATGGATTACCAAAGCCAGTAAAATACACGCAGTCCCGGCAGCAATTTTCCAATTAAGCGGTTCCTGGTTAATGACATGCCCCAACATAAGCGCAAGTACGGGGGAAATCAAAGTAATAAGTGCTACCTGAGTTGCACCCAATTGACTGAGCAAAAAATAATACAAAATAAAACCAATTGTGGTGGCAATGACGCCTAGATAAACAATGCAAGCGATCGTGGTTTCATCCAGTAAATTAGGCCACACACCATCTACAAAGTACCAGTTTGCCCAATAGAATGGCAACGACAGCAATACTCCGCCGGTTACCTGGGAAAAAGCGGACAATTTAGCATCAATGCGTTTTACCCAAACCGCACTGGCGCATTGCAAAAAAGCCGAAAACACCACGGCGGCTATGCTGAACACGGCGGCCTGACCCAATTGCAAAGCCGATCCAAACATAACCGCCAAACCCGCCACACCTAGCAAATATGAAAATACATTAGCCCAACCCAAACTGCGCTCAGACAGCCAAATAGCCGACATGGTGGCAGTTATTAAAGGCGACAAGCCCAAAACGACTGAAATCCAACCCGAAGGTATAAATTTTGCCGCCCAATAAACTGGCACCATAGATCCATAGACTTGCACGGCAATCACTGCGTAAGTTAACAGCGAAAGTCGGGTTAATTCCAAACGCTTACGCCTAAACGCAATAATTATCAGCAGGCACACTGCGCCAATGGACATTCTTGTGGCGCCGGCAAATAAAAAACCTGCACCTTGACTGCTCCATTTGATGGCTAACGGCGTGGTTGCCCATAACAATATAATAAACACATAGGCCAGAATGATGCGTGCCAACCAAGCTGTTCGCTTCGAAGTAACGCTATTCGCCTTAGTCAATGGTTTTGCGCCGTGCAACTAACACCCCATCTCGGATTGGATTGATGAAACTGTTAAAATCAGGATCATATGATTGTAAAAGTATTGGGTGTGCTGTTGCGGAGAATTTCATCCTGGACATGACATACGCCTTTAAAACCAGACTTGCTTATTCAGAAATCATTGGTACACAGTATATTACAGTCTATCGTTAAATCCGGTTACGGAAAGCATGCTAAATCTGTTATTCTGAACTGATAATCAATTTCAAAATCGCATATGCCAGCCATCGTTATCAATGAATTAAGCAAAAGTTACCTGGAATCCGGCAAGCAACATCAAATCTTTCAGGATTTGAATCTAGAAATTCAACAAGGTGAATTTATTGTGTTGCTGGGAAGAAGCGGTTCTGGAAAATCGACCCTGCTTAATTTGCTCAGCGGTATTGACACGCCCAATTCCGGCAGCGTCAGCATTAATGGCACTAATCTGACTGACTTGTCCGAACATAAACGCACATTGTTCCGCAGAAATCATATAGGCTTTGTTTTTCAGGCCTACAACCTGATTCCAACCCTGACCGTCCAAGAAAACCTGTTATTACCGCTGGAGCTGACTAAAAAAATCACATCCAGTGACAAACAATTAGTCGGTGAATTATTGGAAAAACTGAATTTTTCCGGTCGCTTGGACAGTTACCCCGACCGATTATCGGGCGGCGAGCAGCAACGGGTAGCCATCGCCAGAGCATTAATACATCAACCAGACGTAGTTTTTGCAGATGAACCTACCGGAAACCTGGACTTGGAAACTGGCAAGCAAGTATTGGATTTATTGGATACCCTGGTTAAAAAAGCAGGTAAAACCATGATTATGGCTACGCATAGCCAGGAAGTAGTCGGCAAGGCGGATCGGATATTTTCTATACAGAACCGGCGGCTCTCGGTTGATTACAATTAGCCCGGCTCGATTTTGACGCGCACCAGTACATCGCGTCAGGCAAACATTTAACAAGAAACTCAGCTGTTAATACAAGTTTTCTATGCCCTCAATCCTAACCAAATCCAGCCGTAATTTTTTGTGGCAACATCCTTGGCAACTGGCTTTAGCCATCTTGGGCATTGCCCTTGGCGTTGCGGTGGTCATTTCCATCGACTTGGCCATGGAAAGCTCATTAAACGCTTTTGGGCAAGCGGAAAAAGCTATCTCAGGCGTGGCCAGTCACCGAATTATTGCCAGCGATGGCGGTGTTAATGAAAATATCTACACCAAGCTTCGGGTGCAGCAAGGCATTAAAAACATTTTGCCTGTCGTCAGCGGACAAATACAGCTGGGCGATGAAAACTTTCGCTTAATTGGCATTGATCCCTTGGTGGAAAAAGATATTCAAGCCATGTGGCAGCAATCGGATGCAACCGAAAAAAACACCGAAGTTTTAACGCGCTTGCTGTCAGAACCCAATAGCGTTTTGATCACCACTGACACAGCAAAACATTTACAAGTAAAAGTAAATGATCAACTAGTCGTCCATATTGGCAACAACAGCCAAAAACTGACCGTGATTGGCTTATTTACGCCAACGAACGCAATTTCCGAACAAGCATTGGCAAAAACCATTATCACCGACATTGCTAGCGCGCAGGAATTACTTAATTATTATTCCAGACTCAGTTCCATTGAAGTTTTACTCGACCCAGACCAGCCGGAACTTGCAGCATCCATCAGCAAATTATTACCGACTAATACAATGCTTGTCTCCGCTGCCAGTCAATCGCATTCCATGCGCGAAATTACCCAAGCCTTTGCCATTAATTTAAAAGCACTGGGCTTACTTTCATTGCTGGTCGGCATGTTTCTTATTTATAACACCATGACATTTTTAGTGGTGCAACGACGGCGCTTAATTGGAAATCTGCGCTTAATTGGCGTTACGCGCCAGCAAATATTTAATTTAATCATTTCAGAAGCGGTTATCTTAGCTGTTTTTGGCACGGTTATCGGCATGGTTCTGGGCATAGGTTTGGGACAAGGCTTGTTATATCTGATCTCAAAAACAATTAACGCGATTTATTTTCGTGTTGACAGCAGTTCCTTACTTATTACCCAGTTGCAATTACTTAAAGGACTGGCAGTGGGCATAGGCGCAACGCTGATTTCTGTGCTACCGCCCGCATGGGAAGCCAGCCGCGTATCACCAGTTAACGCGCTTAGCCGATCCAGTCTGGAATCTGGCGCAAAAGGCCTGTTTATTCTCACAAGCATAGTTAGTTTGTTACTAATTGGCAGTGCCATAGCCATTATCACGATGAGCGGTAATAGCGTTAGCTTGGGTTTAACCAGTATTTTTATGTTGCTCTGCGGCTTTGCCTTGGTAACACCCGCGTTTACCTTGTTGCTAATGAAGCTGATTAACAGCACCGTAGGTAGATTTTTGCCTATTTTGGCGCGCATTCCAATTAGAATGGTTTCTTCAGAAATCAGCCGCACAGGCTTAGCCATTGCTGCATTAATGATTGCTGTGTCTGCTACTATCGGCATGGACTTAATGATAGGCAGTTTTCGGCACACCGTCGCCGAGTGGGTAAAGGCCAGTTTGCAGGCGGATTTTTATGTCACATTAGTTGATGAGCAAATGACCACGAGTAAAGCGGATAGCCAACATCAACTTAAAACGCGTTTAGCGAAATTAACCGGCGTGGAAATGCTCAGTTCCGCATTGCATACCAAAATAATTGCTGGCGACACCATCACCAAAGTGTCTGTATTTGAACTAAACGATAAATCAAAACACAGTTTTTTATTTAAACACCCCGTTAATAGCGATATATGGGATCGCTTTCAGCATCAGCAAACGGTGTTTATCACCGAACCGTATGCTTACCACAACAACATCAAAATTGGCGATAAAATAGCGTTACAAACCGATGAAGGGAAACAAACCTTTGAAGTTTTGGCCATTTTTGCCGATTACAGCGGTGATCAAGGCCATTTGGCCATGAGCAGGCAGAACTATGATCTGTATTGGCCGGATCTTGGCTATTCCGGCATTGGCATATACGCAAAATCGGGTGAAGATCTGCAGGCTTTAGAAAAAAATATTAACAAGCAACTGACTGGCATTCAACCGGTAAAATCAAATCAGGAAATCTATAAAGCCTCAATGGAGGTGTTTGAGCAAACCTTTACCATTACCCAAACCTTGCGCTGGCTGTCTGCGGGTATTGCTTTCGTCGGCGTTTTTGGCGCTTTAATGGCACTGCAATTTGAACGCACCAAACAACTGGGCGTGTTAAGGGCTATCGGCGTTACGCCACAACAATTAAGTATTTTAATCACTGGCGAAACCGGCTTAATGGGTTTGGTGGCCGGTGCGTTGGCAGTTCCTGTGGGTTATGTTGTTGCTTATGTTTTGATTTTTGTAGTGTATCAACGCTCGTTTGGTTGGACGATGGCCTTCCAAAATGCACCTGAAGTCATTTATCAAGGCGTAGCGCTGGCCTTTATTGCCGCCTTATTAGCTGGCGTTTTTCCCGCTATTAAAATGGCTAACACTCAACCTGCTGAAGCGTTACGGACTGAATAATGAAAAATCTGGTCATAATCCTTATGGCAGCGCTGACAAGCTGTTCCGCGCTTGCCACTGAACAAACCCAGCAATCTTTTACCGGGCTTATGTCCAATGATAACAGCGGCTTTGAACGCGCGTTGGAGGTGCGTGAATTCAAATTTCCGGCGGATCACGGCCCACACAATACATTTCGGACTGAGTGGTGGTATTTTACTGGCAATCTACAAAATCCTTACGGACAAAAATTTGGTTACGAATTAACCTTTTTCCGCTTTGCTTTATCACCAAATCAGCTCGCGTCCAAATCAGCTTGGCGAAATAATCAATTGTATATGGCACATTTAACTGTCACTGATGTGGCGCAGCAAAAGTTTTATGTGAGCGAACGTTTTAGCCGCGCTGGAAATGGTCTGGCTGGCGCGGCTAGTGATAATTTTCATGTTTGGTTGCAAGATTGGTCTGTCACTGCACAAGAAACGGGATTCCCCTTGCATCTAAAAGCCCAAAGTGAAAATTTTTCTATTGATTTATTATTAAAAACGGACCAAGAGCCGATTCTGCAGGGTGATCAGGGGTTAAGTCAAAAAAGCCCGGAACTGGGCAACGCTTCGTATTACTACTCCTACCCGCTGTTACTTACCGAAGGCAATATCAACATCAATGATCAGCATTTTTCTGTTATTGGCAGCAGTTGGATGGATAGGGAATGGAGCACCAGTTCGTTATCTGAACAACAATCTGGCTGGGATTGGTTTGCCTTGCAGTTAAACGATAACAGCAAGATTATGTTTTATCAGCTTCGACGCAAAGACGGGCAATCAGACCCTAACAGCAGCGGCTCCGTGATACTTGCCGATAACAGCAAACTGACGCTAGCTAACCCGGATGTACACATTAGGGTCACAGAGGAGTGGACTAGCCCACATTCAAAGGTAAGCTATCCATCTGGCTGGCAGTTGAGCATACCCAGCCAACAACTTGAACTCGATATAAAACCCTTACTAAAAGACCAGGAGCTTAATGTCAGTTATCGCTACTGGGAAGGCGCTGTCAGCATGATTGGAACCAAACAGGGTAAACCAATCAAGGGCGTGGGTTATGTTGAACTAGCAGGATACAAGTAAATTTATTTATGGTTTTTTGAAGTTGCTTACTTTTTACATAAACTCTACCCCAAATCCCACACCTGGAACTATTCGTTTGACTATCACTGACCTGGGGATCGCTTCGGGAATATCTAACACTAACACTTCTAGTTGATCGCCCAATACAATCTCGGAAACAAAACTTCCGATCACAAACAAACCTTTCTCAGATAAATCCTTGGTATAGGCTGGGATGGTTTCATTGCCATTACTCAATTGTACATTTGCTCTATGCTCCAGACGCTGATGCAGCCGCTTATCTTGAAAACCATTAGCCATAAAATTTATTGATTGAGTAAATAGTTAGAAAATAGCATAGAATTTACAAAAATATTAGTTAGTATTAGCATTTTGTAATGCAAACTGGCTCTTTAGTGATCGCATGTTTAGTTCTTGCCGCTCAAAATAAACGCTATTTACTAAACATTCACACACTACCCTATGTATAATAACTATTGATTAATCTTAATGTTCCTCCCAAACCCCGTATTTGATTTTACTCAAAAAAATTGCTTAGGAAACAGTATATATGATTAGCGTACTACTTGTTGATGATCATGAGTTGGTAAGAACAGGCATTGAAGCGTTGTTAAATAAAGCTGACGATGTCAAAGTTCTTAGGGTGGCAAAATCAGGTGAAGAAGCAATCACAGCAGTTAACGAAGTACCGATTGATGTCGTCATGATGGATGTAAAAATGCCTGGCATTGGCGGAATTGAAGCTTGTCGCCAAATTTTACAAAAAAACAGTGAGATCAAAATCATTGCACTATCCATTTTAAACAATGGCCCCATTCCTAATCAACTGCTAAGGTTGGGCGTTTTAGGTTTTGTATCTAAAAACACACCGGTTGATGAAATGTTGCA
>Ga0208514_100307_pt1 | contig 31727 bp, 25 predicted proteins | sample LakWasMet70_HOW9_2_FD_183900 | JGI IMG/M metagenome (GOLD analysis project Ga0208514, IMG submission 183900) | Freshwater sediment methanotrophic microbial communities from Lake Washington under simulated oxygen tension - Sediment Metagenome... | ecosystem: Environmental > Aquatic > Freshwater >...
TGGCCGGCGCCTGATCAGCGGCGGCGCGCGCCGCGCCAGTAGTTCATCATCAGCCAGGCGCCCAGCATGCCGCCCAGGTGGGCGAAGTGGGCGATGCCGCTGCTGCCCATCAGGCCGAGGAAGAGTTCCAGCCCGCCGAACAGCGCGACGAAGTACTTGGCCTTCATCGGGATGGGCGGGAACAGCGGCATGATGATGCGGTCCGGGAAGATCATGCCGAATGACAGCAGCAGGCCGAACAGCGCACCCGACGCACCCACGGTGGGCGAGCGCGAGCCGATCAGCAGGGTGAAGATGAGCTGGGCCGCGGCAGCGGTGAGCGTGCTGGCGATCAGCAGGTGCGCATAGCGCTTGCTGCCCCAGACGCGCTCCAGCTCCGAGCCGAACATCCACAGGCCCAGCATGTTGAAGAACAGGTGCCAGACATCGCCATGCAGAAAGGCATAACTGAGCGGTTGCCAGGGCATGAACAGGCCCGTGCTCAGGGGCCAGAGCGCGAAGTAGATCTCGAACTGCGGTGGCAGCAGCGTGAACAGGCAGAACAGGCCCACACAAGCCAGCATGAAGGCCTTGGTAACCGATGGAATAGGGGACATGAAGCTCGACTCTGTTGTGGTGCTCTGGCGCGGTGGCAACCGCGCTGAGGGCCAGAGTGTAGGGGCAGGAGATACCCCGGCAAGAACGTATGCATCATGTGTTTCTGGTGGTGCCCGGGGCCGGACTCGAACCGGCACACCTTGCGGCGGGGGATTTTGAGATCATCGCGTCTAAAAAAATTGTTTTAATTCAAGTGGTTGTGTGTTGTTTTTGAAACTATACAAAAACTATACAAAATCTCGCCCTGTCTTCCTGCTAATATGCGTAAAACAACTCCGCTCTTTACGCTATGGACGAAGCATCTGACAAGCACATCATCAACGATGGTTTATACCTCTACAAACTGAAGCATAGCAGCCGCTGGTTCGCTCGATTCAAGATCGCAGGCAAGTGGATGGCGCGCACGACGAAGGAGCGCGAGCTTGGCAACGCAATTCAGCAAGCATATGGCATCAAAGCAGAGTTTGTCGCTCTGGCCAAGCATGGCTACACCATTCAGACTAAGTCGTTCAAGGATGTAGCACAGCGCGCCATTTTGGGGATGCGCGCTGTCCCGAAAGGGGCCAAGGGTCATGCTTCGATGCTCGACTACGAACACATTCTGAACAAGTATCACATCCCATTTTTTGACCGCACACACGTCACCAGCATTGACTACAATAAGCTTGCGGAGTTCGATCAGTGGCGCGCAAAAAAATTGGGGAAAAACCCGGCGCAATCGACGCTGAAATCGCACAATGCTGCGCTTCAACGTGTCTTTGAAGAGGCAGTCAACAACAAATGGATGACGAAATCGCAGGTGCCGAGCCTGACCACTTCGCAGGGCAGCACCAATTTACGGCGTAGCCACTTCACCCACGAAGATATCAACCAAATTCTTGGGGCATTTCCGGGATGGATTGCGGGCAGCCGTAAAGCAGTGACCCGCGACATCCGCACGCTGCTTTACTACTATGTTCAGGTCGCGTTGAACACTGGCATGCGGCCGGGCAAAGAGCTTGACCAGCTCACGGTGAACGACATCGAGGACAAGGCCAATCACATCATCTTCAAGGTGCGCAAAGGTAAGACTACGCTCTACACTGGAACGCGGCTTGTCGTCGGGCATGAGAAGGTCAAGGACATCGTTTCTGACTTGATCGAGTGGAATAACCTGAAGGACAACTCCAAGCCACTGTTCGTGCTGCCTGACGGACAGCAAACGAAGGAGCTTTCACGCAACTTCACGGCTTTGCTCAAGGAGATCGACTTGTATGACAGCCCTGATGGCGCAAGGTCGCTCTACTGCTTGCGCCACAGCTACATCACGTTCAAGCTGGAAGAAAAAATGGATCCTTTTGCGTTAGCCAAGCAGTGCGGCAACAGCATCGAAATGATCCAGAAGTTCTATGGCCACGTATCCGCATCACATTTTGCAGATGACTTGATCAAGGAAACGTCGAAGATTAGCAAACTCATCCATCAATACAATTCCGAAATCGTGGACTTTGGTGACGACTGATCGTCGGCCCGCACAAAAATAAGAAGGATTTTCAGCGGATGGCTCATTACCGCAAATCAGCAAGCAGGCAGGCCTACGCGATCCACCGGATGTCAGCAGCCCTTGACCGTATGCTTAGCAATGGTGCTGACGGCAGCAAGCGTCGTGCTGCTCGCTGGGCTGCGGCTTGGGGCGTAGCCAGCGGTGGCAAAGTGCCAGAGCATTTTCGGCTGCGGAAACGCGGCTAACTGGGATACTGATAACGGTGCAAGCGTCGCTTGAAGTGACGCTGCTTGCCTTGCATAAAACCCCGTATAACGCATCCCTCACGCACCAGCTACCCGCATATACCCGTCCTTAAATAAACGCAGCAGCGGGCGTTTTGTGCGTAATTTGATAGGGCAGTATTTTCAGCGCATTGCTCACTTGAAGAAAGCAGCATCCGTGACGAACCAGGATCGTGTGTAGCACCAAAACGATTTGAAATTGTGGGACATTTTCGCGATGAAGGCCAGCTTCGGATTGACATTTCTGGTCTCGCTACCTATCCTCCGTAGGAGGATACAAACGCAGCACTGCGGCTACTGTTTTTTCGCTGAGAAGCCAGCATTTATATGTGGCTACACACATCATGGATGCAGCGACATTTGAAGTATCGCTGCTGTGTATCTGCATACAGTCGGTTCACGATACCGCAGCAGCTTTTGCCTTGGCCGGTTTTTTGATCGCTTTCAAAATCTCGTCAACTTCACCGGCCTTGACAGCCTCGATAACCGTTTCGAGGGTCGGCACTAACTTCGACACTTTGCCAACTTCAATAGCCGTCTTCCCCGGTGCAAACTCGATCGCTACGTTTCCATACCGCACCTCAAGAACGATGTTATCGGTGCTGCCGCTGAACCATGCCTTGACACGCTTCGGCGTAGATTCGGTGGTTTTTTCACCAGTTTCCGCATTGATTTTTACCCGCTGCTTGTCCGGGCCTACAAACACCTTACCGTCAACAAAGCACAGGGCAATTTCGCGCTGTTCTTGCAAGCGGGTCAGCAGTTTTTCACGGCGCGCAACGACTGGATCGGTGCTGGTGGTTTTCGCTGGCATAGCAATAATCTTCAGACCGCTCAAGATAGATTTGCTCATTTTCTTACTCCTAAAAGTTGTTGTTTATGGAGTAAGTATGTAGTCGCATCCTAGCATCGTCTACCGAAAAAGACCTTCTTGTTCAGCGCAGCTTTTCAGCGCATTCGTTCATCATGGCAGCAGCTATGTCAGTTTGCAATTTCGCCAATCTCACCCCCTTGTCACGAAGCGGCTGATAGTCACTGCTGCCGAATGCGATGGCTCGTTGCTGTAGCGCACAGCCCAGTATCTGCCACGACTCGATGCTCGGTTGTTTGGATCGCGCCTTTAGCACGGCGAAATAACTTCTGTCACGGCCCATAAAGTTTTGACTGAAATCGTAAGCAGACCTTACCAATCGCTCCCGCTTCAGCTCTTCGTAAATTGCTTGTATCTGCATTGTCGTCACTCCTTCGTTGAGCAACTATTTATCGCCGCGCTACGCAAACAAGATTCGCGCTGGTCTATCACGATCCGGCATAAATAGTAGTAGCGCTACAGACGCAACTGGTCGTAAAGGACGATGCTGTCACACAGAGAAATGTGCGTGCCTGTCTCGACATCAGGTCAGGGCACAAGGTCACAACCGGAACTACGGAAGAGCAAAAAATAGTAGCGCTAATATAAAATGTGAAGACAAGCCGATGAAGGCAACAACAGAAGACAAGCCGAAGGCGACGACATCAATGTCAGCGATGATGTTGCTGCCGGTGTGAAGAAAAAAAATCAGAACAACATCAGGAAAGGATATGACACAAGAACCAGCAACACCAGCCACAGCAATAGACGTATTCGTTGCTTACATCACGCAGGCACTAATCGCCGAATGCGGAGAAAAACATCGACGCAAGATTGAGCGATGTATCGAAAAAAAACACGCCGCCATCTTGGCCGATCTGACGCAAGTATATTTTAGTTGGGCACGACATAGCTGGTTTGCCAGCAATCCAGATATAAAAATAATGCGATCAAAGGCAATGGAAGTTGCATGGGGGCGCATACAGATCGACGGCAAGCAGTATTGGTTGAATGCACTGCTGTCACGGTATCTGTTCACGACACTTCACGAAGGCAGCAAAGCAAGGAAGACGGTATCGGCAGTTCAATTTACCAAGCCGATAGTGGTCAATGCCATTCATGAATATGTCGGTCAGCAGAAAGCGGTGCCATTGCCTGCTGCTAAAGTGGTGGAAGATGATAAGCTAAAATACTCTGTCACTGCGATCAACCTTCCTTCGTTGCGTCACTATATGGCTGATTTGATACGGCAACTCAGCACGAAATCATATGTAGCTGCGTTTGAGAAGCATCTGGTGAGGAAAATACTCAGTGATGAAGACGCAATGGATAGAATCGTAGCGGATAAGCGCCACAAGCTTGAACACAATCTTTACTATGCCAGCGCAATCGCCAATAGCGTCAACGATAAGGGCGAGTTATGGCAAGAAGCAAACGAATCTGCCGCCGGCCGAACATATCTTAAAGGTATAAATTTACAGTCTGCGTCCAAAGAAGTCCGACATGCAGCACTCGGCTATTCGGTTGTTTATGATTTGCGCTGTGGAGCGCTGGGTGTAATGGCGGCATTAGCGAATTTTTTCAGTGACGGCGAGTGGAAATTTCACGCGATCAAAGACTACATTAAGAACCGAAAAGAGATACGACAGGCTATTACGCGAAGCATTTATGTTGAGGCGAAATCCTACACGAACATTGAAGACTTTTACGGCTATTACAAGGTAAAGGACGCCTTTACGGCAATAGGCTTTGGCGCGAGAAAGACTGTTGGTGGATCGTGGATAAATGAAGCAGGTAAATGGAAGACTTCGTCGCTCAAAGAAATTCTTGGGAATCATGTAGAAGCGTTTCTCTCGCATCGGCTGGCGAAGGACATCATTGCAGAATATGAGCTTGCGGCCAAGGTAGTGCTCGCAGCATACAAGCTCAACGACGAATTCAGAGACTACCTAAATGAGAATTCGCGCTTTGATCCAGCAATGACATCGAAGCAGTTGCTCGCTCATGTCTATCAGCACTTCGAGAGCGTCATCCTCGATCAGTTTGTTGGCGGAGCTGCACAACAAGGTGCGACGCTGCTTCTGCCGTTACACGATGGCGCTTACTTTAATCGTGCCGTCGATCATCGGAGCATTTGGTGGATGATGCGCCTTCCATTCATATGGGATAAATTGTTTATACAGTTTGAGCGAACCGAATATGTATCACAGACTGTCAAGGATACGTGTCAGCAGAAGGTCAGTGAGCACAAAGCGTTTATGCGGCTACAGGAAAAAGCCGTAGTGGACTATGCCTCACGATACGCCTCGGCGTGCGAGGTTTGATTCGCAGTAAACGTAGCCATTACCGACCCAGCACGAAACACGCCGCCGTTTCGCGCAGCTTCCCACAGAAGCCCTACAGCGCGCTTTCGAAAATTCCCGCTACCCATGCCAGCCCTGCGCCGCTTCGACAGCGCGTAGACACCCTACAAGCGTTGCACGGCGTCAAGCAGCTGCGCCCTTATTGCTTTCTTTAGGAAAGTATCCGCCGGTAACTTACGGACTTAGATCGGGTGCCAAGGCGGGATGTGTCTCATATAGGACACGTGGGAATTTAAAAAGTGGAAATTCATCGAAAGCATATGTTGCCGACTCTTAATTTTCCGTTTGGTAACGCCTCCAAATTGCGCAAAAAATGCAGAAAAAATGCAAGTGATTTATGTGCGCAGATGTCCGGGGCTTGTCGTCCATTTTTAACGCCTCAAAACGCCTACATCTAAAGTTGGCGCGGTTTGACGATGACCTGATGCGACTGTTTCAATGGTCTCACCGGTGCAGTAAAGCGTTGATCGATCAACTTCTAACCAACTTTAAATTAGAGGTTCAAAATGAAAAAGCAAACTCAAACCAAGAAAATTCACAAACCCAGTTCCCGCTTGACAGCAATTGTGAAGCCGGTAGCAGCCGTGGCTGTGCCTGAACAACAGGTGCTGCGGGATATTCGCGCCGCCACTTCGGTCGATGCTGGCTTGATCGAATTGCCTGCGCCAGTTGTGGAAACCGCTGTTGCGCCAATTACTGATGTTCTCGCAGTATCCGATCACGCCAATGGGGATGCGCAACAGGCACAAAGTTCAATGCCGATTTTGCCAAAGCCGCTTGATGTGACGAAAGCCGTTGCACATATCGAGAAGCTCCGCGATCAAGCTGATGCGGATGATCAGAAGTTCACCGTTCCCGGGCGCAATGCTGTTCGCGCAATGATGAGCGATGTCTATCCAATGTATCACGAGGTCATGTCGAATGTGTCTCGTCATAAAATCATTGATCTGCTTAAATCGCGCCTTACCACGCAGGATGTCAAATTCCGCAGCTCGTCCAAAGATGCGTCTGTATTGATTCGATATGTGTTCCGCGAATTAAGCGACAAGCAGGTTCACGTTTACAGCGTAGCACTTGAAGAAGCTTTCCTTAAGAAAGTAGTGCCTCAAGACTTTGCGAAGTTCGTTGCGAGTCGCGGCGGCTTTGAGAAACTCCGTGGAACAAAAGCTGCGCCAACTGTGGGCAAGTTTGAGCGCTGGGATGCGGGGCTGGATGTCGCCCGTGGCGCAGATAAACTTGAGACGATTGCTGTTGCTGAATGGGATGAAGATGAGCCGTGCCGCATTTTTGTCGCGATGCCAAACGGTGATGGAACCGCTGACATTAAAGATACTAAGATGACCGTCGAGCGTTGCAAGGCAGTTCTTGCTATCTATCTTGCTGATTATAAGGAACGCAATAGTCCGAAAGCAGAGCGGCGGAAATTGACGGATGACGAAAAGTTCGCAAGGCACCAGCTTAAAGGGGAAGTCTCGTATGCTGAGCAAATTGTTGAGGAACGCGAATTCAATTTGAAGGTGGCAACTCGCGATGTCAATGTCTTGGAAATTGAAAAGTGCAATCGTCTTTTGTTGGTCGCGCAATTGAAACTCAAGGCTGCAAAGGCGGCGTTGAAAGGGGTTTCTAAGCCGTAATCCCACAACATATTGCACAAGCGGCGGCTGCCGTGTCGAGTAAGCGGAAGTGGGTGCAAACGCGTCCACTTCCTACAGCTCACATTGCCGGTCAAACCAATTCGACTGCCCGCGCCAGCATGCCATCGTTGACGCCGATATACCTTTGCGTCGTGGACATATGCTTGCGTCCCGCAAGCGTCATCAGAGCTTTGGCACTGACGCCTTTGTGGGTGTCCATTGCTAATTGGCGCGTCGTACCGTCGTCCAGTTCGACGTGTGCAAAATCGTTGGGCCATTCTTGTACCGAGTCAGTCTCTGAACATCGACGCCGTCCATCCGCGCTTCAATTTCAACACTGATGGCCTCATTTTCAGGCACCGGAAATGCTTGTGCCAAGATATTTAGGAAGTGCACTTCCGATAATTCCCATGGTCGAGGCGTCGGGTTGTTTCGTGCGTCAGGCACGCTACGTGGGAACAAATAAATGCATGGTGGTGGCAGACCCTTGCCAGCAACTTCGGTGACCCGTGTCGGGTCGGCAACCACCTTCGGGCAGGGACGCGCAGCGGTGCCGCAGAGCATGTCCCAAATGACCAAGCCATCCACTCGCTCACGGCGGGATACAATTTCAGCGCTCAAGCGTGTGTGAATACCACTCCACGCGTTATGACGTGGATTCGCGCCCGGGTTCTGGCAAAGCGACCAAATTACAAATTCGTCTGCATTCGCGGGACGCTGGAAAATGTTTGTGTTGTTTCCATCAAGGCAGCCTTTCGCTTCGATGCAGCAGATGCGGCCATTTGGTAAATGCACCTCGTAATCATGCCGGTCACCAGCCCCTGCGAACTGCCAAGAGGTAATCCGACCTTGGTCTTTCAGCACCTCAAGGACGTTTGCGATGAATGCTTTCTTGACGCTCATCGACGCCGCGCTTTGACCACGAAGACGTTCAACCGCACTCTTAAAAAGGCCAGATTCTGCGAACTGTTCTGGTGTCATTCCGTGTTCGCCAACAGTGTGCGCCGTAGCCTGTAGCGCCTCCGCATACGCAGCCACAACTTCCTTCCAGCCATCGGTCGCTTTACATGGGATGATTGGGTAATCAGCCATGGACTAACTCTTTTTTTGCTTTGGCAGGCTTGGCGGCCTTAGTAATGACTTTTTGTGCAGACAGCGCGACTGGGCGAATTATGTGCTGCTCAATCCAGCTTACCGCAGGCACGACCAGTCCATCGCCAGTCAAATGGTAAGTGTCATTGTAGCGTTCTGGCAGTATGTAAGTTTCCGGCAGGCCCATCAGTCGAGCAGTCTCACGGGGAGAGATTAGGCGCGAACGGACCTTGTTGCCTTCGACGACCATTACCAACTGACGGCTTGAACCGCCAGATGGCGTGCGCAGGCAGCCACTAACACCGTCGAATCGAATCTCTGCGCGCTGGACGTTCAAACGCGTGCGTTTATATATGGTGCCGACCTGCATCGTACCGGCCTTCTTGGCTTCGTTGACTTTCGCCAGATTACCCGGGGTCATCATCGAAAGCAGTTTTTTGGTTTCGTCAGCGGTATGCCACTTCACGCCCTGCGGCTCGCGCTCAATGATGTCCAGAAGGTGTGGGGCCTCTTCCTTTGGCAACGGCAGCTTCCACCACAGCCAGTCCTTGCGAACTTCTGACGTTAGGTTTTCGACTACATCTTGTAGTGACTGAGGGTGCCAAGTCGGATTTGGCACTTTTGCCAGCAAGCCCTTAGGCATGGCGACGCCGCGAGCAACAGCCACCAGAAAGACGCGAGGCCTCGATTGTGCGACGAACAGCGCGCCATCAAGGGCAACTGCGCCGACGCGGTAGCCCTCAGCAGAGAGGGCCGTAATGAGGTTCGTCAAATCTTGGCCACCATGTGACGTGATGAGCCCAGAGACGTTTTCAAGAGCCAGAATTGGTGGACGACGGCCTTCTTTCCCCAGCTTTTGCATCAACTTCCAGAATGCCCAAAAAACGCCCGAACGGTCGCCGGCAAGGCCCTTACCATTGCCAGCAAGGCTCAAATCTTGGCAAGGAAATGAAGCCCACGCGAGAGTCGCATGATTGGGAAGTTGTGCTGGCTTAACCAGGGCTACATCGCCGTGGTGCATCTCGTTTGCTGGGGCAAAATTTTCGCGATATGAAGCAACCTTCTTGGCGTCGAAGTCGTTTGAAAACAGACACGTCCAAGCCGCACCAAGTCCAAGGCGGGCCATTCCGCCACCGGCAAAAAACTCGTAAAATCCAAATGGCTTCAGTGCGTCTAAATCGAGTCTTGCGTCAGTCGGTTTGGTCATGGTTCATCTCTATAGGTTTCTTCGTGCGATTATAAACAGTGGCTGTATGCCTGTACAGCAGTTGATGCGGAAAAGCTCCAGCAGTGGGGATGACTTTGTGTGCACAGATGTTAGCAAGCATATGGCCGTTTGGACAACCTGTAAAAGCTCGCGGAGGAGACTGTTCCAGTTGCTCGTCTTGCCCGGCACGTCGCCGGATTAAATCAGCTCAACTGCCTGCGCCAGCATGGCGTCATTGACGTCAATATACCTTTGCGTCGTGGACATATTCTTATGTCCCGCAAGCGTCATCAACACTTTGGCACTGACGCCTTTGTGGGCCAGCGCGGTGATGAAGGTTCTGCGGCCGCTGTGGCTGCTGGCTCCTTCAATGCCAGCAGCGGCATACAGCCGCCCGAATAACTGACAAAGCGAGTTTGCCGAAAATGCCGCGCCCTTCTGCGAACGCAGTAGCGGCTTGGTTGTATCCTGTGGCTTGAGTTGCGAAATGCGCAAGTATGCACGCAGAGCATCAATTAGCTTGCTGCCGAAAACGATGGTGCGGCCTTGGTTGCCTTTCGTTTGCGCTGCGGTAAGCGCGACGAACGACTTGACATCACCGGCGGCGGTGTAGATGTCGCCGACCGTGAGCGCCGCGATTTCCTTTACACGCAGCCCGGCATAGTAGCTGAGCATGACGGCGAGCTTGTTGCGCTCTGCGTGCCGTTCAGCGTTCGCTACAGCCAGCACGCGCTTCAGTTCTGCATGGGTTAGGGTTTTTGCTTGCTTCATTTGCTGCCACCAAATCTAATGTTTTGCATGGCAATAGTGTATTTTCTGATATTGTGGTCGGACAACCGGAATGATCCGCAGCATGTTCTTCAATGATTTCAAGAGGTTGCATGCGAATGTAATGAATTGTGTATTTCATTACATTTCGATATTCGGGATTTTTTTAACCATGATAAGCACCCTCGGGGGAGATATGGTCACAGGAGCAGAAATCGCGCTTGGTCAAGCAGTAGTCAAATCTGTGGTTGATGCTGTTAGCAAATTGACGGAGTTGAGCCGATTCGCTACGACCATCTTCCAAAAACGGGCGGCGAAGAAGGCGTTAGCTGATTTGGTCACTGAGTTGCTAAAAATTTCACCGGACCTGAAAGCGGCCGAAAGAAAAGTCGTGATTGCAAAGGCACTTGGGATTTTTAATGCCGACTTGCAGTTAGTGGAAGAGATGATTGCAAAACATAAAGCATCGGCAGCCAAGCCTGCGGCGAAGAAGGCAGCAGCCAAGCCTGCGGCGAAGAAGGCAGCAGCCAAGCCTGCGGCGAAGAAGGCAGCAGCCAAGCCTGCGGCGAAGAAGGCAGCAGCCAAGCCCGCTGCGAAGAAGGTGGCAGCCAAGCGTGCTACAAAGAAGGCATAGGGGGTAATATGAATAGTTTGCAGTTGCAAGATCAAATATCCGATTTCATACTGAGCATTGTGCGGCAGCAGGCTCCTGACTTGGCTGATCTGATTGACCTTGCCATTTCCAAATCAGAGGCAGAGCAGTGGAAGGAGGCTGGCGACAAACTCCTTGAACAATCAACGAAAGCGGAATTGCTTGCTGATGCTCAATTTTGGTTTATGTTAGCGACTATCTGCTTTGAGCGTTATGTCGGATTGAGTCGTGAAGCGAAAAGGCAGCAGCGGTAATGCCGTCGCTCGAAGCGATCCTTGAAAATCCCACTCATCAGGTATGTAGCAAAGAAGGCGCGCAGCCAAACCCTGCGCTGAAATACGCGTAGCAGAAAATTCAGGGAAAGTGCTTAGGCGCGGCAACCAATTGCAATGGCGGATGGCTGATGACCTTGGTGGCGGTGGTGATTGTTGTCGGTGCGGTTGATTTTTTCGGAGGAGAAAAAATGAAAATGGTAGATAAATTACGCGGTCAGGAAGTCGTTGATGACGATCACGTTGTTCGTGGATTTGCCATACACCAGATGGACAAAAGATACCTTGCCAAGGTGTCGCTAACGATATTTGATGCCGGTGCTGGTGGCAATGCAATTACCACGAGATCGCATTTGATCCGACGAAAGTATCACAAAACCCCTGATGAAGCAGTGAAAGCTGCAATTGCGTATGGTAAGAATCAGCTAAGTAAATACCTGAGCGAGCGCTGAAATAGATATTGCAGAAATGAAAAAAGCACTGATTTCTCAGTGCTTTTCTTACCAAAATTCTGGTGCCTCGGGCCGGACTCGAACCGGCACTTCTTTCGAAACTTGATTTTGAGTCAAGCGCGTCTACCAATTTCGCCACCAAGGCAGGTGAGCTACATCTACTTCAACATCTTACAGCACGCTCAGGTGACTGCCTATTCTGCGGGAAACTATACAAATCTATACAAGCATTTCCTTACATTTCCGCGCACTACAACTTCTTCTACTTCAACGACTTAACGGGTGGCTTCACTGTTGGCGCGGGGTCTTTTGAGTCCCCTGCGTCTACCGATTTCGCCACCCGGGCCAGAAACCATGCATCGCTGCGTGAGCCGCGGATTATGCCATGCAAACTTTGGCGCCGGCTGAGACAATCCGCCCATGAGCGAAAAGACCTACCCCAGCCTTGAAGACGTCATCGGCAACACTCCCCTGGTGCGCTTGCAGCGCGTGCTGGGGTCAGATCTTGCCTCCCGCGGCAATGTGCTGCTGGCCAAGCTGGAGGGCAACAACCCGGCCGGTTCGGTGAAGGACCGCCCGGCCATCAGCATGATCCGGCGCGCCGAGGAGCGCGGCGAGATCAAGCCGGGCGACACCCTGATCGAGGCCACCTCCGGCAACACCGGCATCGCGCTGGCGATGGCCGCGGCGATGCGCGGCTACCGCATGCTGCTGATCATGCCCGAGGACCTCTCGATCGAGCGCGCCCAGACCATGAAGGCCTTCGGCGCCGAGCTGATCCTCACGCCGCGCTCGGGCGGCATGGAATATGCCCGCGACCTGGCCGAGCAGATGCAGCGCGACGGCAAGGGCCGCGTGCTGGACCAGTTCGGCAACGAGGACAACCCGCGCATCCATTACGAGACCACCGGCCCCGAGATCTGGCGCGACACCGGCGGCGAGATCACCCACTTCGTCAGCGCCATGGGCACCACCGGCACCATCACCGGCACCTCGCGCTTCCTGAAGGAGCAGAACGCCGGCATCCGCATCGTCGGCGCCCAGCCGGCCGAGGGCTCGCGCATCCCGGGCATTCGCAAATGGCCCGAGGCCTATATGCCGCGCATCTACAAGCCCGAGACGGTGGACGAGCTGGTGCTGGTGAGCCAATCCGACGCCGAGGAGATGGCGCGCCGGCTGGCGCGCGAGGAGGGCCTGTTTGCCGGCATCTCGGCCGCGGGTGCCTGCTGGGTGGCGCTGCAGCTGGCGCGCACGCTGGAGAACGCCACCATCGTCTTCATCGTCTGTGATCGCGGCGATCGCTACCTCTCCACCGGCGTGTTCCCCGCCTGAGCCGCGCGGTGAGCCAACTGCCCGCCTACCGCTTCTGCCCGCTCTGCGCGAGCGAGCTGTGCTGGCGCACCGAGCTGGAAGACGGTGGGCCCAAATCGCGGCTGCGCTGCAGCAGCTGCGACTTCACGCATTGGAACAATCCGACCCCGGTGCTGGCCGCGGTGGTGGAATGCGTGGACCGCGAGGGTCAGGTCTTGCTGGCGCGCAACGCGGCCTGGCCGGGGCGCCTCTTCGGCCTCATCACCGGCTTCATGGAGGCGGGCGAATCGCCCGAGCAGGGGCTCAGGCGCGAGGTGATGGAGGAGACCGCGCTGCAGGTCGAGTCGCTGGACCTGATCGGCGTCTACGACTTCCAGCCCATGAACCAAGTGATCATTGCCTACCATGTGGCGGCGCGCGGTGAGATCCGCCTGTCGCCCGAGCTGGCCGAAGCCAAGTTGCTGGCACCGCAGAAGCTCAAGTGCTGGCCCGCCGGCACCGGCCAGGCGCTGGCGCAATGGTTGCGCTCGCGCGGCATCGAACCCCAGTGGTTCGAGCCGGGGCCGGCCTAGAATCCCCTGCAACCCGAGGACGAGACATGGACGTACACAAGGAACTGGACACGCGCGGCCTGAACTGCCCGCTGCCCATACTCAAGGCCAAGAAGGCCCTGGCGGAGATGGAGAGCGGTCAGTTGCTGAAGGTGTTCTCCACCGACCCGGGCTCGACGCGCGACTTCCAGGCCTTTGCGCGCCAGACCGGCAACGAGCTGGTCGAGCAGAGCAGCCAGGCCGACGAGTTCGTGCACGTGCTGCGGCGCCGCTAGAGCGGCGCCAAACCCTCAAAAACCTCAGATATCGAGGCTCTTCAGATAGGCGCGGAAGCCCGGACCCAGGTCGGGGTGGGCAAGCGCCAGTTCCACATTGGCCTGCAGGAAGCCTTCCTTGCTGCCGCAGTCGTAGCGCTTGCCGTCATAGCGGTAGGCGAACACCTTCTCGCGGCGCAGCAGGCCGGCGATGCCGTCGGTGAGCTGGATCTCGCCGCCCACGCCGCGCGGCTGGCTGGCGATCTCGTGAAACACCCCGGGCGTGAGGATGTAGCGGCCGGCCACGCCCAGGCGTGAGGGCGCCACCTCGGGCGCGGGCTTCTCGACGATGCGGCTCACGTCCATCAGCTTGTCGTTCACCGGCGTGCCGGCCACGATGCCATAGCGGCGCGTGTGCTCGGCCGGCACTTCCTGCACCGCCAGGATGGAGGCGCGCCATTCGGCGTACTGCTCCACCATCTGCTTGAGCACCGGAGGCTCTCCCACCATCAGGTCGTCGGCCAGCAGCACGGCGAAGGGCTCGTTGCCGACGAGTCGCTGACCGCACAAGACCGCATGGCCCAAGCCCAGCGCCTGGGCCTGGCGCACATAGATGCACTCCATGTCGTCGGGCTTGACGCTGCGCACCACCTCGAGCAGCTCCTTCTTACCCGCCTGTTCAAGGGCTACCTCGAGCTCGAAAGTCATGTCAAAGTGATCTTCGATGGGGCGCTTGTGGCGGCCCGTCACAAAAATCATTTCGCGTACGCCGGCGGCATAGGCTTCTTCCACCGCGTACTGAATGAGGGGCTTGTCCACCACGGGCAGCATTTCCTTGGGCTGGGCCTTGGTGGCCGGCAGGAAGCGCGTGCCAAGACCTGCAACAGGGAAGATCGCTTTCGTGACTTTCATATCCGTACACTCTCCGGTTTGCGTTGGCGCGCATTGTGGCATTGCCACATGGCCGTGCCGCGGATCCCGAACCCCCTAAATAGCGCATGAGCCTGCTGATCCTGGAGCCACTCGAGCTGGAAGTGATGCAATGGTTGTCCGAGCGGCATCCGGTGCATTACGCCCCCGAGCTCGCGCTGGAGCCGCAGGCCTTGAAGGGGCTGCTGCACCAGGCCCAGGGTCTGGTCTTGCCCCCCTCGGTGGCGCTGGACGCCAGCCTGATACGCATGGCGCCCAAGTTGCGCGTGGTCGGGCGCATGAGCGCCGGGGCCGAGAACATCGATCTCGAGGCCTGTCGGGCGGCGCGCGTGGAGGTGGTGCGCAGCCTCACCGCCACCGCGGCGGCCGAGGCCGAATTCGTGATCGGCGCCTTGCTGGCGCTGCTGCGGCGTGTGCCGGTGCAGTCGACCGATGGCATGTGGGTGGGGCGCGAGCTGGGCTGCGCCACCATCGGTCTGATCGGCATGACGCCGGCCTCGCGCATGCTGGCGCAGATCCTGCCGGTGTTCGGCACGCGCGTGCTGGGCTACGACCCCAGCCTGCACCAGAACGACCCGCTGTGGGCGCAATGGGGCATCGAGCCCCTGCCGCTCAAGGACCTGATGGAACAGTCCGACGGCGTGAGCGTGCAGCTGGCTTATTTCCAGCGCTACCGCGGCCTCATCGGCGAGCGCGTGCTGGGCTTCGCCAGGCCCTCGCAGGTGCTGGTGAGCCTGGGCCATTCGGCCTTGTTCGATGAGCAGGCGCTGGCCGAGGCCCTGCACAGCGGCCGCGTGCTGGCCGCCTGGTTCGACAGCGTCGAGCCCGGCCTGATGGAGCCGGGGCGGCCGCTCTACGGCGCGCCGGGCCTGCAGGTGACGCCGCGCGTAGCCAGCACCACGCGCGAGTCGCGCACGCGCGCCGCCTGGGGCATTGCGCGGCGCATCGACGAGCTGCTGATGATTCCGCCCGAACCCGCGGCGGAATTCCGCTCGACTACGCCAGCCGCGCTGCCTGATCCTGTAGCCGAGCAACGGTGGCGCTGAACTCGGCCACGCGCTGACGCTCCTGCTCCACCACGGCGGCGGGCGCGCGCGCCACGAAGCTCTCGTTGGTCAGCTTGCCTTGGGCCTTGCTGATCTCGCCCTGCAGGCGCGCGATTTCCTTGGCCAGGCGGGCCTGCTCGGCCGCCACGTCGATCTCCACCTTGAGCGCCAGGCGCGCCTCGCCATGCACCAGCACCGGCGAGCTGGCGCTGGCCTTGGCGAACTCGGCCTCGTCGGCGATCAGCTGCACATCGGCGAGCTTGGCCAGCGCCTTCAGCAGCAGCGCCGCTTCGGCGATGAAGCCGGTGTCGCCGCCCACCAGGAGCGGCACGCGCTCCGAGGGGCTCAGCGCCATCTCGCTGCGCAGGCTGCGGCAGGTGCCCACCAGCGCCTTGAGATTGGCCACCCAGGCCTCGGCCTTTTCGTCGATGCGCTCGGGCTGTGCCAGCGGGTAGGGCGCGTTGACGATGTAGTCGGTATTCTTGCGTCCGGCCAGCGGAGCCACCGTCTGCCACAGCTCCTCGGTGATGAAGGGCGCGATCGGGTGCAGCAGGCGCAGCATGGTTTCCAGCGTGCGCACCAGGGTGCGGCGGGTGGCGCGCTGCTGCGCTTCGTCGCCGCTCTGGATCTGCACCTTGGCGATTTCCAGGTACCAGTCGCAGTACTCGTCCCACACAAAGGAGTAGATCGCGTTGGCGACGTTGTCCAGGCGGTAGTCGGCAAAGCCAAGGGCCACCACCTGCTCGACGCGCTGCAGCTCGCTGGCGATCCAGCGGTCGGCCTGGCTGAAGCTCATATAGCCGGGCGGGCATTGGCCCTGCTCGTGCGCGAGGCCGCAATCCTGGCCCTCGGTGTTCATCAGCACGAACTTGGTGGCGTTCCAGAGCTTGTTGCAGAAGTTGCGATAGCCCTCGCAGCGCTTGCTGTCGAAGTTGATGTTGCGACCCAAGGACGCCAGCGAGGCGAAGGTGAAGCGCAGCGCATCGGCACCGAAGCCGGGAATGCCCTCGGGGAACTCCTTCTCGGTGGCCTTGCGCACCTTGGGCGCCGTCTCGGGGCGGCGCAGGCCGGTGGTGCGCTTGTCCAGCAGGGGGCCGAGCTCGATGCCGTCGATCAGGTCCACCGGGTCCAGCACATTGCCCTCGCTCTTGCTCATCTTCTGGCCCTGCGAGTCGCGCACCAGGCCATGGATGTAGACATGCTTGAACGGCACCTTGCCGGTGAAGTGCGTGGTCATCATGATCATCCGGGCGACCCAGAAGAAGATGATGTCGTAGCCGGTCACCAGCACCGAGGAGGGCAGGAAGAGATCCTGTTCCAGCGTCTGCTCGGGCCAGCCCAGGGTGGAGAAGGGCACCATGGCCGAGGAGTACCAGGTGTCCAGCACGTCCTCGTCGCGCGTCAGCGCGCCGCTGTAGCCGGCCGCCGCAGCCTTGGCGCGCGCCTCCTCCTCGCTGCGCGCCACGAACAGCTCGCCGCCCGTGCCGTACCAGGCCGGAATCTGGTGGCCCCACCAGAGCTGGCGCGAGATGCACCAGTCCTGGATGTTGTTCATCCAGTGGTTGTAGGTGTTGACCCATTGCTCGGGGTAGAACTTCACCGAGCCGTCGGCCACCACCTCGGTGGCGCGCTGGGCGATGCTCTTGCCATCCTTGCCCGGCTTGCTGACGGCCATGAACCACTGGTCGGTCAGCATCGGTTCGATCACCTGGCCGGTGCGCTCGCAGCGCGGCACCATCAGCTTGTGCTTCTTCACCTCGACCAGCAGGCCCAGGGCCTCCAGATCGGCGACGACCTTCTTGCGCGCGACAAAGCGGTCCAGGCCGCGGTAGGCCTCGGGTGCGTTGTCGTTGATGGTGGCGTCCAGCGTCAGCACGCAGATCATCGGTAGGCCGTGGCGCTGGCCCACCGCGTAGTCGTTGGTGTCGTGGGCGGGCGTGACCTTGACCACGCCGGTGCCGAACTCGCGGTCCACATAGTCGTCGGCAATCACCGGGATCTCGCGCCCGGTGAGCGGCAGCGTCACCCGCTTGCCGATCAGGGCCTGGTAGCGCTCGTCCTCGGGGTGCACCATCACTGCCACGTCGCCCAGCATGGTCTCGGGGCGGGTGGTGGCCACCACGATCTCGCCCGCGCCATCGGCCATCGGATAGCGGATATGCCAGAGGAAGCCGTCTTCCTCCTCGCTGCTGACCTCCAGATCGGAGACGGCGGACTTCAGCACCGGGTCCCAGCTCACCAGGCGCTTGCCGCGGTAGATCAGGCCGTCGTCGAAGAGCTGCACAAAGGTCTCCGTCACCACCTTGGAGAGCTTCTCGTCCATGGTGAAGTACTCGTGCTCCCAGGAGACCGAGTCGCCCATGCGGCGCATCTGGCGCGTGATGGTGTTGCCGGACTCCTGCTTCCACTCCCACACGCGCGCGACGAAGTTCTTGCGGCCCAGGTCGTGGCGGGTTTTCTCACCTTCTACGCCGCGCTCCTGCAACTGGCGCTCCACCACGATCTGGGTGGCGATGCCGGCATGGTCGGTGCCCGGCACCCACAGGGTGTTGTGGCCCCGCATGCGGTGGTAGCGCGTCAACGAGTCCATGATGGTCTGGTTGAAGGCATGGCCCATGTGCAGGGTGCCCGTCACATTGGGCGGCGGCAGCTGGATGCAGAAGGACTCGCGCGCCTTGTCCAGGCTGGGCTTGTACAGACCCTTGGACTCCCACAGGGGGCCCCAATGGGCTTCCAGGGCGGCGGGTTCGAAGGACTTGGCGAGTTCGGTCATGGCAAGGTTCACTTCAATACAAAGGCAAAGGGGCGAACTCCCGGTCCGGGAGCCGCCCCTGGCGTGGAGACGGGGGATGCCCCGATTGTCCTACATGAACAGATGCTCGCCGGCGTTCTGGCTGCGCCGAAACGCCTGGGAAGCGTGGGCTGCTCACATGAAAAGATGCTCCCCGGCGTTTTCCCCACCCAGGATCACGTAGTTCACCTTGCGCAGATCGGCGAGTTGCTTGCCGCCTGAGTAGGAGACCGAGCTCTGCACGTCCTCCTGCATCTCGCGCAAGGTGTCGGCCAGCTTGCCCTTCACCGGCTCGAGGATGCGCTTGCCCTCGACATGCTTGTATTCGCCCTTGTTGAAGTCCGAGGCCGAACCGTAGTACTCCTTGAAGAGCTTGCCGTCCACCTCGACGGTGGCGCCGGGCGATTCCTCGTGGCCGGCGAACAGCGAGCCCACCATCACCATGGCGGCGCCGAAGCGCACGCTCTTGGCGATGTCGCCATGGTGGCGGATGCCGCCGTCGGCAATGATGGGCTTGGTGGCCACGCGCGCGCACCATTTCAGCGCCGAGAGCTGCCAGCCGCCGGTGCCGAAGCCGGTCTTCAGGCGCGTGATGCAGACCTTGCCCGGGCCGATGCCCACCTTGGTGGCGTCGGCGCCCCAGTTCTCCAGGTCGATCACGCCCTCGGGCGTGCCCACATTGCCGGCGATCACGAAGGCCTTGGGCAGCTTCTGCTTGATGTGCGCGATCATGCGCTGCACGCTGTCGGCATGGCCGTGGGCGATGTCGATGGTGATGTAGTCGGCGCCAACGCCATCGGCGGCCAGGGCATCGATCACCGCGTAGTCGGCCGGCTTGACGCCCGAGCTGATCGAGACGAACAGGCCCTTGTCGCGCATGCTGCGCGCGTAGGCCACGTTGTCGAGATCGAAGCGGTGCATCACGTAGAAGTAGCCATTGGCGGCCAGGTATTCGGTGATGCTTTCATCCACCACCGTCTTCATATTGGCCGGTACCACCGGCAGCTTGAAGCGGCGCGGGCCGAATTCGATCGAGGTGTCGCACTCGGCGCGGCTTTCCACGCGGCATTTGCGCGGCAGCAACAGGATGTTGTCGTAGTCAAAAATTTCCATGACGGAAGTCCAAGTTCGCAAGGTCGGGATGCGTTCGTGCAGTGCATGCCCTGGGCTGCGAGCGCTTGACTTGGAACCCGGCCGGCCCGCGAAGCCGTCCGAGGCAAGGGACGGTGCAGACACAAAAAACCGGGCGCCAATATTTGGGCCCGGTGCCCGATTCTACGCAGATTCCACCGCCATGCTGAACACCCTTAAGCGGTGCCTGCATAGCGGTCGCTACACTTCCGGCACCGCCCGCCCGCCTGGTGGGCACCAGAATCCGAGATTCATATGCATGCAGTCGTCATCAGCGGCACCGGCATCTACACGCCGCCGCACACCATCAGCAACGCCGAGCTGGTGCAAGCCTTCAACCAGTACGTGGACCTGCAGAACGCCCAACATGCCGAGGCCATTGCGGCCGGCACGCATGAGGCGCTGACGCATTCCAGCGTCGAGTTCATTGAAAAGGCCTCCGGCATCAAGCAGCGCTACGTGATCGAGAAAGAGGGTGTGCTGGACCCCACCCGCATGTACCCGCGCTTTGCCGAGCGGGCCGACGATCAGCTCTCGCTGATGGCCGAGATCGCCGTGGTGGCGGCCCGGGACGCGCTGGCCGCGGCCGGCAAGCAGGCCAGCGAGGTGGACGCGATCTTCTGCGCCGCCGCCAATATGCAGCGCGCCTACCCAGCCATGGCGGTGGAGATCCAGCAGGCCCTGGGTGCCGGCGGCTATGGCTTCGATATGAACGTGGCCTGCTCCTCGGCCACCTTCGCGCTCGAGCAGGCCTATAACGCGGTGCGTTCGGGCGCCAGCAAATGCGTGCTGGTGGTGAACCCCGAGATCACCTCGGCCCACCTGGAGTGGAAGGACCGCGACTGCCACTTCATCTTCGGCGATGTGTGCACCGCCATCGTGGTCGAGCGTGCCGACACCGCCACCGCCGCCGAGCAATGGGAGCTGCTGGGCACCAAGCTGGCCACGCAGTTCTCCAACAACATCCGCAACAACTTCGGTTTCATGAACCGCAGCGAGGACAGCGACCCGATGGCGCGCGACAAGACCTTCCGCCAGGAGGGGCGCAAGGTCTTCAAGGAAGTGGTGCCGATCGCCGCCGCCCATATCGAGGGCCATCTGAAGGCGCTGGACAAGGCCCCCACCGACGTGCGCCGGTTCTGGCTGCACCAGGCCAATCTGGGCATGAACCAGCTGGTCATCAAGCGCCTGGTCGGCGGTGAAGCCGGCTCCGATGTGGCGCCGCTGATCCTGGACGAGTTCGCCAACACCGCCTCGGCCGGCTCCATCATCGCCTTCCACCGCCACCACGCCGACCTGGCCCCGGGCGATCTGGGCGTGATCTGCTCCTTCGGCGCCGGCTATTCGGTCGGCAGCGTGATCGTCAGGAAGCGATAGCTAGATCCCGGGGGCCGAGGCTGGCGGCGAACTGGCCGCCGCGTCCAGCCCGATGAAGCGGATGCCGGCCTCGCCGGCAAACTCCTCGAAGCTCCAGTCGCCACCCTCGGGTCGCACCAGACCCTCGGTGGGCGGCGCGATCTCGGCCACCGGCACGCCCTTGAGCGCCACGCTCATGAAATCGATCCAGGCCGGCAGGGCCATGCCGCCACCGGTCTCGCGGTCGCCCAGGCTGCGCGGGTTGTCATAGCCGATCCACACCACCGCCGCCAGGCTCGGCTGGTAGCCGGCAAACCAGGCGTCCACCGCATCGTTGGTGGTGCCGGTCTTGCCATAGATGTCGGGCCGGCGCAGGCTGGCCTGGGCGCGCGCCGCGGTGCCGCTGCGCGTCACCTCCTGCAAGAGGCTGCTCATCACGAAGGCGTTGCGCTCGGGAATGGCGCGGTTGTCCTCGCTGATGGCGGGGGCCTCGGCCTCGAACAGCGGCACGCCCTTGGCATCGGTGATGCGCGTGATGATGAGGGGCTTGAGCGCATGGCCGCCGTTGGCAAACACCGCGTAGGCGCTGGCCATCTGCAGCGGCGTCACCGAGCCCGAGCCGAGTGCCAGCGTGAGGTTGTCGGGCTGCTTGTCCTGGTCCAGGCCGAAACGGCCGGCCCAGGCCTTGGCGCGCTGCGGGCCCAGCTGTTCCAGCACCCGAATCGTCACCATGTTCTTGGAACGCGCCAGCGCCTGGCGCACCGTCATCGGGCCGTCGAAAGTGCCGTCGTAGTTCTTGGGCTCCCAGTCGCCGGCCACGAAGGGCGCGTCGTTCACCAGGGTGGCGGGCGAGACGCCCAGCTCCAGCGCCGACGAATAGACGATGGGCTTGAAGCTCGAGCCCGGCTGGCGCCAGGCCTGGGTGACATGGTTGAACTGGTTGCGCGCGAAATCGAAGCCGCCCACCAGCGCATGCACGCGCCCGCTGCCAGGCTCCAGCGCCACCAGCGCGCCCTCGGCCTCGGGCGCCTGGGTGATCAGCCAGGCGCCCTGCGGCTCGGCCTTGCTGGGCGCGCCGCGCAGCACGCGGATGATGCTGCCACTGCGGATGCGCAGCTCGCTCCTGGCCTTGTCGGACAGCGCGGCCTGCACCGAGCGCAGGCCTTCGCCCGTGATCACCAGATCCTCGCCGCTCTGCAGGCTGGCCAGCACCTTGGCGGGCGAGGCCTGGGTCACCACCGCGGCGCGTAACTCGTCCTGGTCGGGGTGCTCGGCGAGCGCCTGGGTGATGGCGGCATCCTGCTCGGCGGCATCGCCGGGCAGGTCCACATGGCCCTCGGGGCCGCGGTAGGGCTTGCGGCGCTCGTACTCCATCAGGGTCTTGCGCAGCGCCTTGTAGGCGGCCTGCTGCTGCTCGGCGACCAAGGTGGTGTAGACCTTCAGGCCGCGGCTGTAGGCCTCGTCGCCGTACTGCGCATGCACCACGGCGCGCGCCATCTCGGCCGCGTACTCGGCATGCAGGCGCGGGTCCTGGGCCGAGCGGATATGCAGCTTCTCGGCCTTGGCGGCGGCGTAGTCCTCGGGGCTGATCAGGCCTGTGTCGTGCATGCGCTCCAGCACGATCAGCTGGCGCCGCGTGGCGCGCTGGAAGTTGCTGATGGGGTTGGCGTAATAGGGGTTCTGCGGCAGGCCGGCCAGCATCGCGGTCTCGGCAATGCTCAGCTCCTTCAGGCTCTTGCCGAAGTAGGCCGCCGCCGCCGCTTCGAAGCCGTAGGCCCGCTGACCCAGATAGATCTGGTTCATATAGACCTCGAGGATCTGCTGCTTGCTCAGCTGGCTCTCGATCTTCAGCGCCAGCATCATCTCGACGAATTTGCGCGTGTAGAGCTTCTTCTTGGTGAGGTAGAGATCGCGCGCCAGCTGCTGGGTGATGGTGGAGGCGCCCTGGCTGCGCGAGCTGAACAGATTCGCCAGCGCGGCGCGCGCGATGCCCGGGTAGTAGAGCCCGCCATGCTCGTAGAAGCCGGTGTCCTCGATCGCCAGCAGGGCGTCCTGCATGCGCTTGGGAATGTCCTTGAGCGGCAGGTAGTGGCGGCGCTCGGCGCCGAACTCGCCCATCAACTGGCCATCCGCGGTGTAGACGCGCAGGGGCTGGCGCGGCTGGTAGTCGGTGAGGTTGTCGATCGAGGGCAGGTTGGGGTAGACCAGCGCCGCGGCCATCGCCAGCAGCAGCACCAGCAGCGCGGCCGTGGCGGCCAGGATGATGAGCAGGCGTTGCCAGGCCAGGCCGGACTGGGACGCGGAGGAGTGGCTGAAGCGTGTGCGCATCAAGGCGGGTCAGACAAGCGGGGACGCGTGATTATCGCGACCCTTCGGTGAAGGCCTGCTGAAGCGGCGGGGCAGCGATCGGTTATCGTGCCGGCCATGCAAGCCCTGACCTTCTACTGGCACGATTACGAAACCTTCGGTCGCGTGCCGCGCCGCGACCGCCCCTCGCAGTTCGCCGGCATCCGCACCGACGCCGAACTCAAGGAGATCGGCGCCCCCCTGATGGTGTACTGCCGGCCCGCGCCCGACTACCTGCCCGAGCCCGAGGCCTGCCTGCTCACCGGCATCCTGCCGCAGACCTGCCTCGAACAGGGCCTGGCCGAGCATGAGTTCGCCGCCGCCATCGAGGCCGAGCTGGCAAGGCCTGGCACCGTGGGCCTGGGCTACAACACCATACGCTTTGACGACGAGGTGACGCGCCATCTGTTCTGGCGCAACCTGATGGACCCCTATGCGCGCGAGTGGCAGAACGACTGCGGCCGCTGGGATCTGCTGGACGTGGTGCGCTGCGCCTACGCGCTGCGCCCCGAGGGCATTGAATGGCCCAGGCACGAGGACGGCCGCCCCTCCTTCAAGCTGGAGCATCTCAGCGCCGCCAATGGCCTTGCCCACGAGGCGGCGCACGACGCGCTCTCGGACGTGCGCGCCACCATCGCGCTGGCGCGCCTGCTCAGGAGCGCCCAGCCCAAGCTGTTCGAGTTCTGCCTCAGGCTGCGCAAGAAGGAGGCGGTGTGGGCCGAGATCGGCGTGGGCCGCCCCTTCCTGCACATCTCCGGCATGTATGGCGTGGAGCGCGGCTGCATGGCCCTGGTGTGGCCGCTGGCGCCGCACCCGAGCAACAAGAACGAGCTGATCGTCTGGGACCTGGCCAGCGACCCGGCCGAGCTGCTGACGCTCAACGCCGAGGCGATCCGCGCACGCATGTTCGTCAAGCAGGAGGCGCTGGAGGAGGGCGTGACGCGCCTGCCCATCAAGACCATCCACGTCAACAAGTCGCCCATCGTGATCGGCAATCTGAAGACGCTCAGCCCCGCCATGGCCGAGTGCTGGGGGCTGGACCTGGCGCAGGGCCTGCGGCATGCCGAGCTGCTGGCGCGCGAGGGTCAGCTGCTGGCCGGGCTCTGGGGCGAGGTGTTCCAGCGCCCCGCGGCGGCCGGGCCGGTGGACGTGGACGAGGATCTCTATGGCGGTTTTCTGAGCCCCGACGACCGGCGCCTGCTGAATCGCCTGCGCGGCCTCGATGCCGCGGCCCTGGCCGAGCGCGTGGCGCAGGGCAAGGCGGCGTTCCAGGACGCGCGCCTGGCCGAGCTGCTGTTCCGCTACCGCGCCCGCAACTTTCCCGCGTCGCTCAGCGATGCCGAGCAGGCGCAGTGGCAGGCGCATTGCGCCGCGCGCCTGCATGCCGGTGCGGGCGGGGCGCAGACGCTGGCGCAGTTCTTCGAGCGCATCGACGCGCTGGGCGAGAGCGCCGAGGACGAGCGCAGCGAGGCCATCCTCGGCGCGCTCTACGACTATGCCGAGCAGATCGCGCCGCCGCCGCCATGAACGCGGCGGTCTCCTAGAGCCAGTCCTTCCAGCGCAGACGGATGCGCTCCAACTCGCCATTGCGGGTGATCGCCTCCTGGCCCCGATCCATCAGTTCGCGCAGGGCCTGGTGCTGGGGGCGTGACTTGGCCATTGCGAAATGCAGGGGCATGCGCTCCAGGGCCGGCTCCATCCAGACGAATTGCGCGGCCGTGCCTTTCAACTCGGTATTGATGAGGTAGCGCGCCACGCCCTTGTCGATCAGCACCAGGTCTACCCGTCCGGCCAGCAGCTTGCGCAGATTGGTGAGGTCATCGCGCGCCGGGTCGGCCTTCGCACCCAGCTGTACCGCCTGCTCGAAGGCCTTGGGGTTGGCGTAGCCCTGCACGGTGCCGATGTGCAGACCGGCAAGGTCTGCGGGCAGCTGGTTCTTGGCCGCGTTGCGCTGCGTGGCCAGGCCGAAATAGCCGACCTGGTTGTCGATACCCATGGGCTTGGCGAAATCCATGACGCGTTCGCGCTCGGGCTGGTACCAGGCGCCGATCACGCCGTCGTGCTGGCCCGCCTCCAGCTCGGTGAGGGCGCGCGCCCAGGGGCGGAACGCGACCTGCAGGCGCCAGCCCTGGCTGGCCAGGGCGGCACGCGCGATCGCCACCGCCACGCCTTGCTCGGGCAACTTCTCGCCCATATAGGGCGCGAATTCGGTGGTGACCAGATGAAGCACCGGCGCATCGGCCGGCATGGCTTCCGGCTGCGCGCTGCCGGCCTTGCTATAAGCAGCGCAGGCCAGCATGGCCAGGCTGCATAGCCAACGGCGCCGGTGCCAGGTCTTGCCTGCGGCGCGCTTGCTTGCGGTGCTCGCGGTGATGCGCGGATTCATGCCTGCTTGCCCAACGTCGTTCTTGTCACCACACACCCATCCGGAGGTCTTGCCGTGAATCGTAGCGATCAGTACATCGGATTGTGCCGCCTATTGATGCTCGCCCTGCTGGGGGGATCGGCCATGGCCGGCGAGGTGCCCGCCGGCGGCGCGGCGGATCTGCGCGCCCAGGTCTGGGCCGCCGAATGTGCGTTCGCGCGCAGCATGGCCGAGCGCGACCTGCCGGCCTTCGAGCGCCATCTCTCCGAGCAGGCGCTGTTCTTCGGCTCCAGCCAGGTGCACCGCGGCAAGCCGGCGGTGCTGGCGGCCTGGAAGGGTTTTTACGAGGGCGCGCAGGCGCCGTTCTCCTGGGCGCCCGATTCGGTCGAGGTGCTGGGCGACGGCACGCTGGCCCATTCCACCGGGCCGGTGCGCAATCCCCAGGGCGAGCTGGTGTCGCGCTTTGCCTCGGTGTGGCGGCAGGAGGCGCCGGGCCAATGGCGCATCGTGCTCGACAAGGGCGTGCCGCTCACGGCCGCCGAGCGCGAGCGCGCCAAGGAGGCGCCGGCCAAGCCGCTGTGCCCCTGAAATTTACCGGGCCGTGGCCGGGTAGCGCTGCTGGTATTTGTCGCGCAGCCGGGTCTGGCGGTCTTCCAGCGCCAGCTCGCGGCCGGCGATGAAGATGCGCTCGATGCGGGTGCCGGCCTCCAGCGGATCGCCATCGGCGACGAACAGATTGGCCAGCCGGCCCGGCTGCAGCGAGCCCAGCAAGGCCTCGGCGCCGAGGATTTGCGCGGGGTAGAGCGTGATGGCCTTGATCGCTTCGGCGCGCGGCAGGCCATGGGCGACGGCGGTGGCGGCCTCGAAGGGCAGGCGGCGCTCGTTGGCCGCGTCGCCCTCCGCGCCGCCGCGTGCGATGCAGTAGCGCAGCCCGGCCGCATGCAGGCGCGCGGCCAGGCGCAAGGGCGCGTCCGCCGCATCGTCGCGGCGCAGCGGCAGCCGGTGCACGCCGGCAATCACCACCGCGGCATCGGCCGCCTTGAGGGCGTCGGCCAGCAGCGGGGCGTCGTAGCCGCCCACGATCACCAGCTTCAGATGGTGGCGCTGGGCCAGGCCCAGGGCCCAGCGTATCTGCGCCGCCTCGTCGGCATGCACGAACACCGGCAGCTCGCCGCGCAGCGCCGGCAGCATCGCCTCCCAGCGCGTGTCCGGCGCCAGGCCGGGTTCGGCGCTGCGCGCCTTCAGATAGGCGGCGGCCTGCTCGAAGCTCTCCTCCAGGCTTTGCAGACGCTGGCGCGCCAGGCGCTTGTAGTCGGCCAGCCTGGCCTCGTCCAGCATCGGCAGCAGCTGCGCATTGGCGCGCAGCGAGGGCGGGCGCACATGCAGGCCCACGGCGGGGCGCAGTGCCATGTCCTCCCAGTTCCAGCCGTCCAGTTGCAGCAGGGCCGAGGTGCCCGAGATCAGGCCGGCCGGGCCGCTGCGCGGCACCGTCTGCGTGGCCAGCACGCCGTTGGCGCGCGTCACCGGGATCAGCTCGCTGTCGGCATTCACCGCCACCAGGGCGCGCGCGTTCGGGTTCAGGCTGCCGGCCTCGGCGGTGTCGACGGTGGCGCGCACGGCGGCCACCTCCACCAGGCCCAGGGCCGAATTGGCGGCGATGAAACCGGGGTAGACATGCTTGCCCGGCAGGGCCAGGCGCTCGGTGCCGGCGGGCAGCTTGAGGGCCTCGCCCTCGGCGGCCACCGCGCTGATGCGGCCCTGCTCCAGCAGCAGCTGGCCGCGCTCCAGCACCGCGCCGCTGACGGTGTGCAGGGTCGCGCCGCTGATCAGCAGCGGCCGGCTCTGCGGCGCTGGCGGCACATTGGGCGTGGCGTGCACAGCGCCGCCGGCGAGCAGCGCCGCCAGCCAAATAGTCGTGATGCTGGCCCCGCGCTTCATGGTGCGTCCTCCGTGCATTCATGCCAGGCCCCGCCGGCCCAATAGCTGCCACGCAGGCGCGTGGCCTGGTGAACCTCGTTCTGCAAGGCCAGCCAGTCCAGCAGCTCGCGCACCGGGCTGCCGCCCGTGGCCGTGGGGCGGCCGGCGGGTGCCACCTGCAGCGCGGCCAGGCGCTCGGGCAGGGCCTTGGCCAGCAGGCGCTGGCGTTCGCGCTCGGCGGCCTGGCGCAGCTCGGCATCGCGCGCAAGGCTGTAGCTGCGGCGGCCGTCGATCCAGGTCTGCTCGGCGCGGCTGTAGCCGGACAGCGGCGGGCCGCTCCAGATCACGAAGTCGGCGTCCTTGCCAGGTTCCAGCGAGCCGACGCGCTGCTCCACGCCCAGCTGGCGCGCCGGGTTGATGGTCACCAGCTTGAGCGCCTCGGGCTCGGACAGGCCGCCGTACTTGACCGCCTTGGCGGCCTCGGTGTTGAGGCGGCGCGCCAGCTCGTCGCTGTCGGAGTTGAAGCTGGAGAGCACGCCGGCGCGCGTCATGATGACGCCGTTGTAGGGCACGGCGTCCTGCACCTCCATCTTGTAGGTCCACCAGTCGCTGAAGGTGGAGGCGCCGGCGCCGATGCTGGCGATCTCGCTGGCCACCTTGTAGCCCTCCAGCACATGCTGGAAGGCCGCCACGCGCAGGCCGAATTCCCTGGCCAGGCGGGTGAACATCAGGATCTCGTCGGCGCGGTAGGCATGGATGTGGATGGCGCGCTTGCGCTCCAGCAGCTCCACCAGGGTCTCCAGCTGCAGGTCGCGGCGCGGCTCGGCGATCGCCTTGGGGTTGCCCTGCCAGCGCGCGCGCTCGCGCTGGTAATGGCGCGCGGTCTGGAAGGCGTCGCGCAGCAGCTGCTCCACGCCCATGCGGGTCTGCGGGTAGCGGTTGCTCGCGGCCTCCCAGCTCTGCTTGACGTTCTCGCCCAGCGCGAACTTGATGCCGGGCAGCGCGCCCTTGAACTTCAGCGCCTCGGCGTCCTGGCCCCAGCGCAGCTTGATCACCTGGCTCTGGCCGCCGATGGTGTTGGCCGAACCATGCAGCAGATTGGCGGTGGTGAGGCCGCCGGCCAGCTCGCGGTAGAGGTTGATGTCGGTGGCGTCCAGCACATCGCCCACCCGCACCTCGGCGGTGATGGAACTGCTGAACTCGTTGATGCCGCGCGCGATCGCGGTATGCGAATGCGCGTCGATCAGGCCCGGGCTGACATGCTTGCCGGCCAGCTCCAGCAGCTCGGCGCCGGCCGGGGCCTTGAGGTCCTGGCCGATGGCGCTGATCTTGCCGTCCTGCACCAGCAGGTCGTGGTTCTCCAGCTTGCCGGCGGGGCCGCTGGTCCAGAGCGTGGCATGGCGCAGCAGCAGGGCCGCGGGGCGTGGCGCCAGGGTTTCGGCCAGCGCGCCGGCCGGGTAGCCGGCCGAGGGCGGGGGCGGCAGGGCTTCCGCCTTGGGCGGGGCCGCCTCGCCGGCCTGGTGCGCCGCCACGCGCCGCGCCTCCCAGCTCTGCCGGCTGCCATCGGGCCGCAGCAGCTGGCCGCTCAGGCGCTCGCCATCGAGCTCGGCCACCAGCTGCTGCCATTGCGCGGGCTCGACCTGGCCGCAGGGCAGGCGCAGCAGCAGCTGGCGGCCCTGCTGGCGCAGCTCGCAGCGCGCATCGCCCAGGCTCAGCTCGGGCTTGGCCGCGCTGCCGCCAATCTGCCAGCTCGCGTCGGCGAGCTGCCAGCGCCCGCGCAGATCGGGGCGCGCGGCGGCTTCCAGCGCATAGGGCTGGCCATCGACAAAACTCCACTCCGGCTCGGCCTGCTCGTCGCGGAACAGGTCGCCGCGGGCGATCAGCAGATTCGCCAGATGGCCCGGCTCCAGGCTGCCCAGCCGTGCGCTTTCGCCCACCAGCCGGGCCGGCACGGTGGTCAGCGCGGCCAGGGCCTGCTCGGGCGCCAGGCCGCGGCGCACCGCCTGGCGCAGGCGCGGCCAGAACTCGCGGCGCGGCTCCCTGAGCCCATGGGCCGAGAGTGCGAACTCCAGGCCCTGGGCCGCCAGATAGGCGGCGTTGGAGGGCGCCTGCTCCCAATGCTGCAGGGTCTCCAGGCCCACATCCAGCGCGGCATCGGGCTGCTCCAGCTCGGGCGCGGGCGGGAAGTTGAGCGGCAGCAGCAGCGGCGCGCCGAGCGCCTTGAGCTGGGCCGCGCGCCGGTATTCGTGGCCATTGCCCTGCAGCACCAGCCTGAAGCCGAACTCCTCGCGCAGGCGGCCGATGCGCGCATAGTCCTGCTCGTCGTCGGCGGCGAAGAACACCGGCTGGCGCCCGGCCACCGCGTCCTGCAGCGCCGCCAGGCCGGCATGGGCGGCGATGCGCTCAATGCCCTGGGGGCCGCCACGGGCGGCCTGCTGCGCCTGCCCATACCAGCGCGCGTCCGACCAGGTCTGGCGCAGCAGCGCGATGCTGCCCATCAGCGAATTGGGATAGGCGCGCCCGCTGTCCACATCCAGGCCCAGATGCTGGGCCACGCGCTCGGCCAGCAGCAGGCGCTTGGCGTCGCCGCCATCGCCCAGAATCAGCAGCGCGCTCTGGCCGCGGAAGATGCCCACCGAGGGCGCGGCCAGCACGGTGGTGAAGCCCAGCTCGCGCGCGGCCTTGAGCTCATCGGCCTTGAGTTCCAGCTGCGTGCCCACCTGCTGTTCGGCGCGCAGCATGGTGTTGGACGCCGCCAGGCCGCGGCCCGTCAGCGGCGGGATCGGCCGCGCGGCGGCCGGCGGTGCGTCGGCGCCGGGGCCCCAGCGCGGGTTGGCGGGCGGCCGCTCGCGCAGGGCCGCGGGCACGCCCAGGCTGCTGGCCAGGTCGATGAAGCCGGCATAGACGGTGCGGCCGGGCAGGGCCCAGACGCGCGCACCCGCTGGCACCGGCAGCTGGGCGCCGACGGCCACGATCAGGCCGTCGCGCATCACCAGGGTGCCGCGTTCGATCACCTTGCCGGGCGCCAGCACCAGGCGCGCTTCGGTGATGGCGTGCCAGCGCGGGCTGTGGTCGTGCAGGCCTTCGACGCGCTCGACGCCGGGCTGGGCCGCTGCCGTCAGCACCAGCGCGCCGGCCGCCAGGGCGAAAACGGACCGCGGCGCGCGTGGCGCACCGCATCGATGGCTGGGCATGGCATCCTCCTTGGGTCGGTAGAGCGTGTTTACGGTCCCATCATGGTGCCCGCAAGGCAGCCCAGGGACGCAATCTAGGCGCGCGCCGCAGGCCAGGCTTGCTGCCTGGCCAAGGTGGGCAACGACGAGTGCGCCCCTGGGCTGTCTTGCCCTTCGGGTTGCCCCGCAAAGACAGCGTCTGCGGCGTTGCAAATCCTCGCCGGGTGTCCAACCCGGCTGCGGTTTGCGCCTTGCATCCACTGCCTTTGCGGGGCAACGGGCGCCATGAGGGGATCGTAAACACGCTCTTAGGGCGGGTCTTGCTGGCAGGCACTCTAGGGGCTGGGCAGCGGCCCGGCCATGCGGGATTGCGTGGGGCCGCCGCCGCGGCGTGCGAATGCTGAACCAGTCAAACAAGGTCTTGTTCGGGCTTTTCAGGCAGGCGCAAACGCGGTACACCCTCAAGCATGGCCCGCGGCGTGTCGAAATGACCTGCTGACGCCGGCGCCGAGACCATGGCCAATACCATGGTCATTACCAAGGAGAACCGAATGCAAGCCACCACCCCCGCGGCCAGCGAGCCCGCAGCCGATGTGATCGCCGCCCGCATGCGCGCCCTGCTGGTGCGCGCGCCGATGGCGGTGGCCTTCGTCAGCGGGCCCGGCTTCGAGGTGGTGAGCGAACAGTTCAACCACCTGTTCGGTCATGGCGACGAGACCGATCTGTGCGGCCAGACCACGCGCAGCGTGCATGTCTCGGATACCGCCTATGCCGGCGTGCTGGAGCGCCAGGGCGCCGCCTTTGCGGCCGGCCGGCCGCTGGACGAGGAGATCGAATATGTGCGCCGCGACGGCTCGCGCTTCTGGGGCCGGCTGCAGGCCACGCCGGTGCACTGGGATGCG
>Ga0208514_100308_pt1 | contig 31707 bp, 27 predicted proteins | sample LakWasMet70_HOW9_2_FD_183900 | JGI IMG/M metagenome (GOLD analysis project Ga0208514, IMG submission 183900) | Freshwater sediment methanotrophic microbial communities from Lake Washington under simulated oxygen tension - Sediment Metagenome... | ecosystem: Environmental > Aquatic > Freshwater >...
CCACGCCTTCGGGCGTGCCGGTGTAAATCAGGTCGCCCGGTTGCAGGTGGTAGTACTGGGACAGGTCGGCCAGCAGTTCGGGAATGTTCCAGATCAGTTGGCCCAGATCGGCCGTTTGCTTGGCCTGGCCATTGACCTGCAGGCTGATAGCGCCCTTGTCGAGCACACCCAGCTTGCCCATGGGCACGATCTCCGAGCACACGGCCGACTTCTCAAAGTCCTTGCCCAGATCCCAGGGGCGGCCCTGGTCGCGGGCCACCAGTTGCAGGTCGCGCCGGGTCATGTCCAGACCGGCGGCATAGCCGTAGATCAGGCTCTGGGCATCGGATTCCCTGACGCGAAAACCGGGTGCGCCAATGGCCACCACCAGTTCCATCTCGAAGTGGTAGTTGTTGGTGCCGGCCGGGTAGGGCACCGTGGCACCGGACTCGACCAGCGTGGAGGATGCCTTGGTGAAATAAAACGGCTTGCTGGTGGATTTGTCCACGGGGCGGCCCATCTCCACCGCGTGGGCGTGGTAGTTGCGGCCCACGCAGAAGATGCGGTTCACGGGGAAGCGGGCGTCCACACTGCGCACGGCCAAAGAGGGTACGGGGGCGGGGGCAAAGAGGTAGTGGGTCATGGTGGAGAGCGTGTTTTGTGCGTTGGAAGGTCAGACGTTGCGAGCGTCGCGGACTTCGTAGAGACCGAGCTTTTTCTGCAGGGGTGCGTCGTCGGCAATGAAAACAAAGGCCGGCTGTGTGGCCGACTGGTTGGCCAGTGTGATGGGCGTGTAGCCGGGGATGCAGCAGGTGTCGGCCTCGGCCAGCGTGAAGCGGCTGGCGTCCGCCGTTACGGATGCGCTGCCTTCGATCTGGTGGAACACCATGGCGGTGGAGCGGGCGGGCAGGCTCAGCGTTTCGCCGGGGCGCAGCATCAGGGCCGAGAAGCCCAGGATTCTTTGCGCATCACCACCGGTTTCGGGGTTGATGTAGGCCACTTGCACGGCCTCGATTTCGGGTTGGGTTCGGGCCAGGGTCTCCAGTGCAGCGCGTACATCCACCCAGGGGTAGCGCAGCATGGGAAATGCCGTTGGGGTGCGGGCGAACACCGGTGCGGGCACCACGCCGCCACGCTGGTAGGCCAGGCCCGCGGCGTCGCTGTTCACGGTTTGCGCCCTGCCTTCGGTGACGTAGGACGCTTCCATGAAATAGACAATGGGCAGGTCCAGCACGTCGAGCCAGACCACGGGCTTGTCGCCGTCATGGCCGTGCTCGTGCCACAGACCGGTGGGGGTCAGGATCAGGTCGCCGCGGGACATCAGGCACTTCTCGCCGTCGACCGTGGTGTAGGCGCCCTCGCCCTCCACAATCATGCGCACGGCATTCGGTGTGTGGCGGTGTGCGGGGGCCCACTCACCGGGTAGCAGCAGTTGCATGCCCAGGTACATGGTGGCGCTGGCCTGCATCTTCTCCAAGCCGTGGCCCGGATTGGCCAGCACCAGCACGCGGCGTTCGGCCTTTTCCATGGGCGTGAGCTCGCCGGCCTGGAGCAGCAGAGGGCGCAAATCCTGGTACGGCCAGCAGGTGGGCTGGGTCTTGATGGCGGGCTTGCCGGGAGGCAGCACCGCGCGCAGGCTGGGCCACAGGGGAACCAGGTTCTGCGCGGTCAGTGCGGCGCGGTAGTCTTCGGGCAAGTCTTCCAGGCGTCCGAGTTCTTGCATATCTGTGTTCCCCACTAGGTGTTTTTGCGATGGGGTGGATCGTAGAAGTGCGCCAAAATGCTGTAAATGCACTGGACTGAATACCGAGTATTCGAAAATCGAATAGAGGCCAAGCGATGAACACCATCGACCTTCGCCTGCTGGCGGTTTTTGACGAGATTTACAAAACCCGCAGCGTGACCGGCGCTGCGGTGGCGCTCGATCTGGGCCAGCCCGCCGTCAGCGTGGCGCTGTCCAAGCTGCGCCACCACTTTGGCGACCAGCTGTTTGTGCGGACCGCCAATGGCATGGAGCCCACACCCCTGGGCGAGGGGCTGGTGCGGCCGGTGCGCGGTGTGCTCGAAGCACTGGACGTGGTGCTGGGCCACCGCAATGATTTCGACCCCGCCACGTCAGCGCGCACCTTTCGCATCTGCATGACCGACATCACGCAGCTGGTGCTGTTGCCCAAGCTGTGGGAAACGTTGCGGGCCACGGCGCCGCACATCCACATCGACATCGTCCCGCTGTCCGCGGACATTGCCCGCATGCTGGAGGGTGGCGAGGCCGACCTGGCCATTGGTTTTATGCCCCAGTTGGAGGCGGGCTTCTACCAGACGGTGCTGTTTGACCAGACCTTTGTCTGCATGGTCAGTGCGAACCACCCCCGCATACGGGATGCACTGACGCTGCAGCAGTTTGAAGCGGAAGACCACGCGGTCATCAGCTCATCGGGTTCTGCCCCCTTGCTGATTGACCAGGAAATTGCGCGTCTGGGACTCAAGCGCAAGATTTCACTGAAGATTCCCAACTTCATCGGGGCCGCACTGGTGGTTGAGCACACCGACCTGATCATCACGATTCCGGCGCGGCTGGGGGATGTGTTGCAGGGGCGCGGCGCGTTAAAGACCTTTGCGGTGCCCTTTCAGTTGCCGCAGTACGCCGTCAAGCAGCACTGGCACGAGCGCTACCACAACGACCCCGGCACGCGCTGGCTGCGCCGGGTGATTGCGGAGCTGATGACGCCTACGCCGTCAGCAAACGTTCCAGGTGAGCCCGCCCATCCGGACTGGCCATGAATACCAGGGTGACGCCGGCATGGATGGGGTGATCGTCCGGCGGATTGAACACCCATTGGCCCCGTTCATGGGTGGCCATCAGCAGGTAGTCCTTTGACTTGGGAACGATGCTGCCCAGTGGGGTGCTCGCAAAATCTGCGGGAACCAGCAACTCTTCTACACGCAGGCCGTCATCGCTGCGCAGCATCTGGTCCATGAAGTTGACCACGTGCGGGCGCACCATGGCCGACGCAATGCGCATGCCGCCGGTGAAGTCGGGGGAAACGATCTCGTCGGCACCAGCGCGTTTGGCCTTGTTGGTGTTACGGATGTCATGCAAACGCACCACAACCCGCACCTTGGGGTTGAGTAGTTTGACCGACAGTGCAACCATCAGGTTGTGGCTGTCGTCACCGGTCACCGCGAAGACACCGGCGGCGGCGGCCAGACCGGCACGGTGCAGGGCCTCATCATCGGCGGCGTCGTTGTGCAAATGCAGTGAATGCGGGTGGTGCTCCAGCCAGTTGTCCAGTGCGCCGCGGTCGCTTTCCACAACCACAAACTGGCGCCGGGTCTTGACCAGCTCACTGGCGACGTTGGACCCGACCCGCCCTATGCCGCAGATGATGTAGTGCCCCTTGAGTTCGGCAATTTGCTTTTCCATGCGCTTCTTCCTCAGTGTCGCGTTGAGATCGGGGTCAATCAAAAGGGCCACCATGGTCGAAAACAGGTAGCTCAGAGTACCAATGCCCACAACGGCAATGAACACGGTAAACAGGCGACCCATGGGGTGCGTGCTCAAGTCGACGATCTCGCCAAAGCCAATCGAGGCGATGGTGATGAAGGTCATGTAGAAGCTGTCAATCCAGGTCGCGCTGGGCTGGCCGATGGTGTGGTAGCCCAGTGTGCCGCCAAGCGTAATCAAAGACAGCAGCGTGCCACCGTACACCAGGCCCTTGAAATGCCTGCTACGAATGATTTTCTGGATGTCGCCGCGACCTAGGTTCATGTCTCGAGAAATTGTATCGGGCGCCGATTGGGGCCCTACGGCCCGGCGTGGAACTGGTCGGCGTTCTTGCCCTTGAAGGGCGCGTAAAACGCCTGGATGGCCGCCATATCGGCTTCAATATCGCCTGTGGGATGAAATACCGGTCCGAGTCCGCTGATCTTGCGCTCGTAATCCATGTAGGCCATGACGATGGGAACCTGCGCGCCCACGGCGATGTAATAGAAGCCGGTTTTCCAGTAGCGGGTCTTGTTGCGCGTGCCCTCGGGCGGCACGATGAGTTGCAATGGACCCTGTGCAGCCTTCATGGCCTCTATGGACGCGGCGACCAGGTTGTTGGCGGTCTCGCGGCGCACCGGTATGCCGCCCAGCCACATCATGAAGTGCCGAAACGGGAACCTGAACAATTGCGCCTTGCCCATCCAGTAGATGTTCAGGCGCAGCACGAATGCCACCATCAGCGTGTAGGGCAGGTCCCAGTTGCTGGTGTGGGGTGCGGCAATCAGCACACACTTTTGACCATTGGCGGGAAGCTGGCCTTCGACCTTCCAACCGGAAAGTTTCAGAAATGCAATGGACAGCACGCGCAGCAGGGTGTTGACAACCGGCGTGTCAAAGAGGGTGTGGTGCATGGATGAGGAACGATGGAGACGTGCTGCGGGACGGGCGGGAAACGGTGGCGAGCATTGTCGCTGCAATATCGCTTGGGTTGCCTTACAGTTGGCTGCCCCAACGCGCCAAGAAAGTGATGCGATAGTGAAGAATACCGAATGCCCCTGTGGCAGTGGACTGGACCTGACCGCCTGCTGCGGCCTCTGGCATCGCGGCCTGTCGGCAGGCGTCCACGCCCCCACCCCCGAGGCGCTGATGCGCTCGCGCTACAGTGCCTATGTGCTGGGTCTGATCGACTACCTGGTGGCCACCTGGCACCCTTCAACGGCACCGGGCGACCTGGAGCTACAGCCCGTCAAGTGGCTGGGTCTGGAGGTGCGCCACGCCGCATCCAGCGGCGACGTGGGGGTGGTGGAGTTTGTCGCCCGCTGCAAGATCAGCGGCCGCGCCGAGCGCATGCATGAGCTCAGCCGCTTTGTGCGCGAGCAGGGGCGCTGGTATTACATTGACGGCCAGGTGCCGCAGGAGAGTTGATATGCCGGATCTTTCACTCATCATCCAGGAGCCCGCAGACGCCGCCGCGCAGCTGATTCTGCTGTGCCACGCCGCCGGGGCCGATGCCGCGTCCCTGCTGCCGTTGGGCGAGCGTCTGTGCGAGGCCTTCCCCCAGGCCACCATCGTGTCCCTGCAAGCCGATGCGCCCTCCGCCACGCCCCAGGGTTTTGAGTGGTTTGCCATGGCCGGTGTGAGTGACGAAAACCGGGCCGCGCGCGTGGCGCAGGCTCTGCCGGCCCTGCAGACCGCCGTGCGTGACTGGCAGGCGCGCAGCGGCGTCGCGGCTGCGGCCACCGCCTTGATCGGCGTGTCGCAGGGTGCGGAAATGGTGCTGGAGGCGAGCAAGCTGCAGCCCATGCTGGCCAGCCGCGTGGTTGCCATGGGCGGGCGCTTCACAACCCTACCCGACGCGCCACCCGCCGTCACTACCATCCACTTTCTGCACGGCAAGCTGGACGCACTGGTGCCCTACAGCCACAGCGTGATCGCGGCCCACCACTTGCGCGACATGGGCTGCGACATCACGGCCGAAGTCGTGCCCTTTGTCGGCCACGAACTGCACCCCGATTTGATAGAACTGGCCATCACCAAGCTCAGCACCCATATTGCCCACCATTTGTGGACGGCGGCGCAGGAGGCCGCGCCCGGAGCCAGATAAAAAATTAAGCGCGATCGCCGCCGCGACGTGCGACCCACAAGCCCACCAAGGCCAGTCCCACCAGCATCACGGTGCCAGGCTCTGGCACATTGCCGGTTCTGGCCACTTGCCATGGTTGCAGCCAGGCCGACTCACCAGCCCCGTCGATGTAGGCCATTTGCCAGTCGACCTGAAAGATGTCGTACTGCGTATTGGCATCATGAATGATGGAATCCAGCTCGGCGTTGTAGGCCGCAAACGATGCGTTGTTCGAGCCCGTGTTGGTGTCTTTGATGGTCGTACCGGCAGGGCAATTTCCGGTAACGGGATCCGGGAAGCCAGCGAACGTGGCGCCCGCAGCCACACACATCTTGCTGTGGATGTACACCCAGGGGCCAGGACCGCCTCCCACGAAATCGATCGTGGTATCGGGTGGCAAGGGGCTGGCGAGCGGGTTGTCATTCAGTGCAGACCCATTGGGCTGCAGATAAAACGACTTGGTAGCGGTTGGATCCTGTAGATCGATCACCGACATCTTTGCCCAGATCAGCATGTCGGCACCCAGCAGCGGCTTTGGTGGACTGGAGGAGCCTGGCTCGGTAAATGAGAGGAAAGCTACAAAATTGCTGTTCAGGAACTGCGTCTTGAGAACAGCAATGGAAGCCTGCCATCCCAGACCATCTCCAGGGCCGGGGCCATTGCCGGGGTCGGTGGTCAGGCTGTTGAATGTGCCACTGGCTGTGCTGTAAGCATCATCGACACCCGCGACATTGGTGGTGACCGGAACGCCATTGGCGCCTGTGCCCAGAACGACAAAGTCCTTGATCTGACCTGCGCTGGCATCCACATACCCAGGTTGCCCCTGGGTTGGCGCACCACTGCCACCACCTTGCAGGTTGATGAGCGCCAATGAATAGACACTGAAATCCGAGTATTGAAGGCAATTATTGCCGTTACAAGGGTCTGCGGGGAGGATGGGCCAGGCCATCGAACCACCTGCAGCCAAGAGAAAGCCCGTTGCGGCAAGCATCTTTCGAATCGATGCGCCAAGTGCTGTGTTGGTCATGATGCTCAACTCCTTTCACAAAGAATGAGATCTGCCCCAACTGCTGCATAAACCGCGCCACAGATTAATTTTCCATATAAATCAATAGGCTTCTTATGCAGGCCAATTCATATGTCAATTGGTCCGACAGCCGGGCCTATCAGCCCAGGTGTTTGCCCACGATTCCGGCCAGCTCGAACATCCCTGCCTGGTCCTTGCCAAAAACGGCGCGCAACTTGGCATCGGCGAGGATGGTGCGCTTGTCTGACGGGTTTTGCAGGTTGTGGGCTTTGATGTAGTCCCACAGCTTCTTCATCACCTCGGTACGCGACACCGGCTCGGCACCGATCACCGCTGCCAGCGCGGCGCTAGGCAGCTTGCCGCTGGCCGCCGTGGTTTTGCGGGGCGCCTTGGGTTTGGCAGTTTTGGCGGCGGCCTTGACTGCCGGTTTTGCGGTTGCAGCTTTCTTTGCAGGAGTTTTCTTGGCGTTAGCCCTCGTCGTTGCTGCGTTACCTGCTCCTGATTTTGTAGCGACACCGGGTTTCGCCGCAGTCTTGCGGGGTGGGAATTTGCTGGGTGCGAATTCGAAGTTCACCTTGCCGGCCTCGGCATCCCAGGCCAGCATGGCCTTGAAGGCGCGGCGGGTGCGCATGGACACAAACTTGTCCAGCAGATCGGTCTTGCCGGTCTCCAGCAGCTTGTGCATCTGCGCCCGCTCGATTGGCTGCTGCAGGATGATCTGGCCGGTCTTGAAGTCGCAACTGGGCGTGGGGTGGGCGAGGGTGGGCACTGAGCGGTCGCAGACATAGTTCTTGCCGTGTTCGAAAACGGAGCCGCCGCACTTGGGGCAGGCGCCCAGGGACTCTTGCGCGGAGAAGTCGATGATCTCGCCGCTCTCCTCCCCCTTCTTGTCATCACCAAAGTCGAATTCGAGTTTGTAGTTTTTGGTCTCGTCGTCGAACTTGATGACCATTTCGGCCGTGAACGGCCATCCTGCCTTGGAGCGGAAGCCGTCCAGCGGGCCGATTTTCTTGTCGCGCAGGAATTGCTCGACTTCGGCCACTTCAAAGGTGCGCCCGGCAGGTGTCTTGCCGAACGAGAAGCCGCATCCGTCTTCCGTTCCGGTCTTGCCGGTGCAGGTGTAGCGGCGGTAGTTTTCCTTGACGATGCCACCGCAGTTGGGGCAGGGTGCGGCCAACGTGGCGTAGTCGCCGGGGATGGTGTCGCGGTCGTACTCCTTGGCCTTTTTCACCATGCGCTCGGTCATGGCGGCAATCTCGGCCATGAAGGATGTGCGACTTAACTTACCGTGCTCCATCTGGGCCAACTTGTACTCCCACTCGCCGGTGAGTTCGGCCTTGGAGAGTTCCTCCACACCCAGACCGCGCAACAGTGTCATCAGTTGGAAGGCCTTGGCAGTGGGGATCAGTTCGCGACCTTCGCGCAACATGTATTTCTCGGCGATCAAGCCTTCGATGATGCTGGAGCGGGTGGCTGGCGTGCCCAGGCCCTTTTCCTGCATGGCTTCGCGCAGCTCGTCGTCTTCGACGGTCTTTCCCGCGCCTTCCATGGCGCCCAGCAAGGTGGCTTCCGAGTAGCGTGCCGGAGGGCGGGTTTTCAGGCCCTTGGGCTCTACCGTTTCAGTATTGACCTTTTCGCCCGGTTGCACCGGCACCAGGCTTTGGCCCTTGTCGCCGTCCTTGGCGTCGGCCACCTCGTCGGCGGCTTCCTTACCGTAAATGGCCAGCCAGCCCGGCTTGACCAGCACCTTGCCTTCGGTCTTGAAGGAGTGGCCGACTGCTGTCGTGATGCGGGTCGTGACCTGGTATTCGGCGCTGGGGAAGAACACTGCCATGAAGCGACGCACCACCAGGTCGTAGATCTTCTGCTCGGCCTCACTCAGGCCGTGCGGCGCCTGCAGCGTGGGGATGATGGCAAAGTGATCGCTGACCTTGGCGTTGTCGAACACGCGCTTGGTCGGCTTGACGTAGCCGCCCTGGATGGCGGTGGCCGCAAACGGCGCGAGGTGTTTCATGCCGCTGTCGGCCAGCATGGCAAAGGTGTCCTTGACCACGGGCACATAGTCTTCGGGCAGGTTGCGCGAATCGGTACGCGGGTAGGTCAGGGCCTTGTGGCGCTCGTACAGGCTCTGCGCGATGGACAGCGTGGTCTTGGCCGAGAAGCCGAATTTGCCGTTGGCCTCACGCTGCAGGCTGGTCAGGTCAAACAGCAGGGGCGAGGCCTGCGTGGTGGGTTTGCTTTCCTCAGAAACGGTGGCCTGCTGGCCGCGCACGGCGTCGGCAATCGCCTGTGCCTCGCGCTGGGTCCAGACGCGGTCGGCCTTTTTCTCGGCGTCGTCGGCGTCTTTCTTGTGCTTGGGATCAAACCACTTGGCGGCGTATGCACCGGCCTGGGCGCCAAAGGACGCATGGATTTCCCAGTAGTCGCGGCTGATGAACTTGCGGATCTGCTCTTCGCGCTCCACGACCACCGACAGCGTGGGTGTCTGCACCCGGCCCACCGTGGTCAGGAAAAAACCACCGTCGCGCGAGTTGAAGGCCGTCATGGCGCGGGTGCCATTGATGCCGACCAGCCAGTCGGCCTCGGAGCGGCACCGTGCCGCGTCGGCCAGAGGTTGCATCTGCTTGTCGGTGCGCAGGTGGTCAAAGCCGTCGCGGATAGCCTGCGGCGTCATGGATTGCAGCCACAGGCGTGAAACCGGCTTGCCCAGAGGCTTGGCGCCACCAGCGTACTGCTCGATCAGGCGGAAGATCAGCTCTCCTTCACGGCCCGCGTCGCAGGCGTTGATCAGCTTGTCCACGTCCTTGCGTTTGGCCAGTTTGACCACGGCGTTCAGGCGGGTCTTGGTTTTGTCCACCGGCTTCAGGTCAAAGTGCGGCGGAATCACCGGCAGGTTGGCAAAGCTCCATTTGCCGCGTTTGACATCAAATTCTTCCGGCGCCTGGATCTCCACCAGGTGGCCGACAGCGCTGGAGACCACGAAAGTGTCACTCTCAAAATATTCGTCGTGCTTCTCGAACTTGCCCGCGCTGGGCGTGAGTGCGCGCACGATGTCTTGGGCGACGGAAGGCTTCTCGGCAATGACTAGCGTTTTCATCTGACTACAATCCAGTTCTCGCGTGCGCGCAGGTGCGCGCATACGCATACGTGGGCGCGCACCTGCGCACGCCCATACGGTTCACCATACCAAATTTTTGAGTCCCGTTGTCCGACGTGCAGAAAAGAGAGCAAAAGTGAGCAAAACAATGCCCCGTGGCGACACCCGCCGCATTCAAACCCGCCGCTCCGGCGTGCACGGCAAGGGCGTGTTTGCGCTGCAGGATATTGGTGAGGGTGAAACCATCATCGAATACGTGGGCGAGATCATCACCTGGAAGGAAGCCCAGGCGCGCCACCCGCACGACCCGAAGGACCCAAACCACACGTTCTACTTCCACATTGATGAAGACCACGTGATCGACGCCAGGGTGGGTGGCAATTCGTCGCGCTGGATCAACCATTCGTGTGACGGCAACTGCGAGGCCGACGAGGTGGACGGACGCATCTTCATCAAGGCCTTGCGCGACATTGCCCCCGGTGAAGAACTGAGTTACGACTATGGCCTGATCCTGGATGAGCGTTACACCAAGAAGCTCAAGGCCGAGCACCCCTGCTGGTGCGGTGCCAAGACCTGCCGCGGCACGCTGTTGTCTCCAAAGCGCGGCAAGAAGTGAACATGCTTTGGCCGGCGGAAGCGATTTGGGAGGCGGTCTCGCCGCTATTGCCGACGTTTTCGGTTGAAGTGCTGCCGCAGATCGATTCCACGAATAGCGAATTGATGCGCCGGGCGCGCGCCGGCCAGCTGGACCCCGTCCTGCTGGTGGCGGAGCACCAAAGTGCCGGGCGGGGCCGCCTCGGGCGGCAGTGGGTGAGCGACGAGGACACGACAGGCGCGGGGGCGCTGTCCTCGCTGACCTTTTCGCTGGGGCTGCCGCTGTCGCCCGCCGACTGGTCGGGCCTGTCGCTGGCGGTGGGCCTGTCTGTCGTGGAAAGCCTGCACCCGGACCTGCGCCTCAAGTGGCCCAACGACGTGTGGCTGAACGAACGCAAGCTGGCGGGCATCCTGATTGAGACGATGAGTGTTGGCGAGCTGCGCTATGCGGTGGTGGGTGTGGGCATCAACATCCTGTTGCCCCCATCCCAGGACCTGCGCACCCCGGCGGCGGCACTGTGCGAGGTCTTGCCAGCGGTGGACGCGGCGCGCGCGCTGGGGCTGGTTGCGGCACCCCTGGTGCGCGCCATTGTGCGCTTTGGGGAAGAGGGCTTTGCGCCGTTGCGGACCGCCTTTCATGCCCGTGATCTGCTGTATGGTCGTGAACTGGTGTGCAGCGATGGCGCGACCGGCATGGCCAGGGGGGTGGACGCCGGGGGGGCCCTGCTGCTCCATACCGACAACGGGTTGAAAAAAATCTCCAGCGCAGAGGTCAGTGTGCGCCCGGCGCCGGTGTCGCCGTCCCACGGATCCTGAGCCCATGCTGCGACTGCTTGTACTGATCCTGATCCTGGCCAACGGGCTCTATTTCGCGTGGAGCGAGGGCATGTTGCGGGCCTACGGATTTGCGCCAGCACAGCAGCGCGAGCCGCAGCGTCTGGCGCAACAGGTACGGCCCGAAGCCATCCGGGTGCTGACGCCGGCCGAATTCAAGCGGGTCGAAGCGCAGGTGCAGGCCGAACTGGCTCCCAGGGAATGTCTGGTGGCAGGGCCGTTTGACGATGCGCAGGCGACAAGCTTGCGCCACGTACTGGAATCCGCCTTGGCACCGGGCGCATGGCAAATTGAGGCCATCACCGTGCCGGCCCGCTGGATTGTGTACATGGGCAAATTTGCCAATGTCGAGGCGTTGGCCAAAAAACAGGGGGAGCTGGCGGCCATGAAGCTGGTGCCGCAGGCGTTGACCAACCCCGACCTGGAAATCGGCCTGTCGTTGGGTGCTTTCGCAACCCAGGCGGAGGCCACGGCAGAATTGAACAAGCTGTCGCTGCGCGGCATCCGTACGGCCAAGGTGCTGCTGGAGCGCCAGGAAGGCAAGCAGTCGCAGCTCAAGTTGCCCTTCGTCACGGCAGAGATCAAAGCGCAGCTGGCCGACTTCAAGCCGGTGTTGGCCGGCAAGCCCTTGCACAGCTGCAATTAGTGCCCTGACCAGGGGCTTGGGCTACTCCACCTGCGCGAAGCGCACCGTAAAACACGTGCCCGGCGGCGTTTGTCCGGGCCGGCTGTCCTCCATGGTGACACTGGCATGGTGTTGGCGGGCGATTTCCAGCACGATGGGCAGTCCCAGTCCGGAGCCATCCGCCTCGGTCCCCAGCACCCGGTAGAACGGTTGAAACACCAGCTCCCGCTCGGCCGCGGGGATGCCGGGCCCCGAGTCTTCCAGTTGTAGCACCAGCACCTTGCTGAATGGGTCTTTCAGGATGCGGGCGGTGATCACGCCGGGCTTGTCGGCGTTGGATGGCGTGTAGTTGATGGCGTTGTCCATCAGGTTGCGCACCATTTCCTTCAGCAAGGTGGGATTGCCCTGAATCGTTACGTCTTCATCGCCGGGTTCAGCGCCCTCGTAGCCCACGTCGATGTGCTTGTCCATCGCGCGCGGCACACAGTCGCGCACCACATCCATGGTCAGGCGTACCAGGTTGCAGGGTTGCTGGCTCATGGCGGTGCCACTGCTCTCGGCCCGTGCCAGGGCCAGCAACTGGTTGACGGTGTGGGTGGCCCGGATGCTGGAGCGGCCAATCTGGCGCAAGGACTGCTTGAGGTCCTCCGCATTGGCCCCTTCGCGCTGAGCCAGGTCGGCCTGCATGCGCAGGCCCGCCAGTGGCGTCTTGAGCTGGTGCGCGGCATCGGCCAGGAAGCGTTTTTGCGTCGCGATGGAGTCCTTCAGGCGCATCAGCAGATCGTTGACGGAGGACACCAGCGGCGCCACCTCCAGCGGCACGGCTTCCGCATCCAGCGGGCTCAGGTCGTCGGGGCTGCGGGCCCGGATGCGTTCTTCCAGGTGGTTCAGGGGCTTGATGGCCTGCACCAGGGCCAGCCAGACCAGCAGCACGGCCAGCGGCAGAATGACAAACTGCGGCAGCATCACCCCTTTGACGATCTCGGTTGCCAGTACCGAGCGCTTGTCCATGGTCTCGGCCACCTGCACCAGCGCCGGCTTGCTGTTGGGCAGGTCCAGTTTGACCCAGGTGTAGGCGACCTTGATGGCGACGCTGCGGAACTCGTCGTCGCGCATGCGGACTTCACCGGGCGCGGGTTTTTCCTCCTCTGGAGGCAGTGGCAGTGCTTTCTCGCCGCTGAGGTATTCGCCGTTCGCCCCCAGCACCTGGTAGTAAACGGTGTCGCTGTCGTCGGTGCGCAGCAGTTCGCGGGCGGGCAGCGGCAGCACGAACTGCGCCTTGTTGTTGCTGGTGGTGACCAGCTGGGCCAGCGCGCCCACGTTGTACTCCAGTGCGCGGTCGAACGGCTTGCCGGCAATGCCCTGGGCCACCAGCCAGGTCAGTACCAGGCTGACGGGCCACAGCAGCAGCAGCGGCGTCAGCATCCAGTCCAGGATCTCCCCGAACAGGCTGCGTTGCTCGCGCTGAAAGATTTTCACCCGGGTATCTTTTCCAGGCAATAGCCCAGACCGCGTACGGTGGCGATGCGGATCGGCCCTTTTTCAATTTTCTTGCGCAGGCGGTGGATGTAGACCTCGATGGCGTTGTTGCTGACCTCTTCGCCCCACTCGCACAGGCGTTCGACCAGCTGGTCCTTGCTGACCAGGCGTCCGGCGCGTTGCAGCAGGACTTCGAGCAGGCCCAATTCACGGGCCGACAGCTCCACCATCTTGCCGTCGATCGTGGCCACGCGGCCAGCCTGGTCGTACACCAGCGGGCCGTGTTTGATGCTGCTGCTGGTGGCTCCCATGCCGCGGCGCACCAGGGCACGCACGCGGGCTTCGAGTTCCTGCAGGCTGAATGGCTTGGCCATGTAGTCGTCGGCGCCGTAGTCCAATCCCTTGACCCGTTCATCGACCGCATCGGCTGCGGTCAGAATCAGCACCGGCAGCGAGGAGCCGCGGCCGCGCAGTTTCTTCAGCACCTCCAGACCGTGCATCTTGGGCAGACCCAGATCGAGGATCAGCAGGTCAAATTCGGTATTCGTCATCAGCGCGGCGTCGGCCTCGGAGCCGCTGGCAACATGGTCCACCGCAGCGCCGGCGCCTCGCAGTGCCCGTAACAGTCCGTCGGCCAATACCTGGTCGTCTTCAGCGATCAATATCCGCATGTCGGCTCCTCGTTGTTCTCACAGTGTCTGCTGCAGATCGCTGCGATGGGTGTTTTCGTCATTCTAGGCTCCACTGTAGGCCTCCAGCCCGATGGACAGGACGGTCGCGACTTCTTCTCCCACCGCCTGGCGCAGTTCCAGTTCGGCTTGCGCAACCGCCGCCCGGTAGGCTTCCAGCCAGGCCAGTCCAGTGGCGGTGAAACGCAGCTGCCGCGCCCGCGCGTCCTGCGGGTCTGGCATGCGCTCCACCATGCCCCAGGCTTCGCATTGCGCGACCAAGGCGCCCATGGCCTGCTTGCTCATGCCCGCCTGGCGGGCCAGCTCGGTCAGGCGCGATCCGTTGGTCGCCAGATGGCGGGTGATGTGGATGTGCGCGGCGCCCACTTGTCCCCGCGCCACCAGATTGGCGAGGCCCAGGGGCATGCCGGCGTGGTGGGCCATGAGGGCCAGTACCCGGGCATCGAAGCGCTCCAGCGCCAGGCGCAGCCAGTGGCCGATGTGGGATTGGCGCCAGCTTTCCGCGTTCAGCAGTGTCCGTTCAGTCATGGATTAAATGGTAATGCAAACTGACTAAATATTCTGTTTACCGATTTCAATAACTGCGTTTAAACTACTGTTCAAGCATCCAGCCTGTGATTAATCCCAACGGTTGAAATGCGCCACCACATTGATTTTTAAGGAGATTTCCATGGATGCACCCGTCAAGTCCCTCGCCGCGACCAGCGAAAAAGCCAAAGCCCTGCAAGTGGCACTGGCCCAGATTGAGAAACAGTTCGGCAAGGGCACGATCATGCGCCTGGGTGAAGGTGAAGTGATCGAGGACATCCAGGTCGTCTCCACCGGTTCGCTGGGCCTGGACATTGCGCTGGGCGTCGGTGGTCTGCCGCGTGGCCGTGTGGTGGAGATTTACGGACCGGAGTCATCGGGCAAGACCACGCTGACCCTGCAGGTCATCGCAGAAATGCAAAAGCAGGGTGGCCAGTGTGCCTTCATCGACGCCGAGCATGCGCTGGACATCCAGTACGCGCAAAAGCTAGGCGTGAACCTGCAGGACCTGCTGATCAGCCAGCCCGACACCGGCGAGCAGGCCCTGGAAATCGTGGACAGCCTGGTGCGCTCCGGCGCGGTCGACCTGATCGTCGTCGACTCGGTGGCCGCACTGACCCCCAAGGCCGAGCTAGAAGGCGAAATGGGCGACTCCCTGCCCGGCCTGCAGGCCCGCCTGATGAGCCAGGCCTTGCGCAAGCTCACCGCCCACATCAAGAAGACCAACTGCATGGTGATCTTCATCAACCAGATCCGCATGAAGATCGGCGTGATGTTCGGCAGCCCCGAGACCACCACGGGTGGCAATGCGCTGAAGTTCTACGCCTCCGTGCGTCTGGACATTCGCCGTACCGGCACCATCAAGAAGGGCGACGAGGCCATCGGCAACGAGACCAAGGTCAAGGTCGTCAAGAACAAGGTGGCGCCCCCGTTCAAAACGGCGGAGTTCGACATCCTGTTTGGCGAAGGCATCAGCCGCCACGGCGAGATCATCGACATGGGGGTGACGGCCAACATCCTGGAAAAGTCCGGCGCGTGGTACGCCTACAAGGGTGAAAAAATCGGCCAGGGCCGCGACAACGCCCGCGAGTTCCTGCGCGAGAACCCCGCCCTGTCCACGGAGATCGAAAACAAGGTCCGCGAGTCCTTGGGTATTCCGTTGCTTCCGGTGGCTGCGGAGGCTGAAGTCAAGCCCAAGGCTAGTGGCAAAAAGGCCGATCAGCCCTCGTAAAGTCTAAGAGTATCGCTATCAAAATCAGAGCACTCCTGTTTTGGTAGCGGATCCACCTCTCACACCCAGCCATGGTCACCACCCCCCTTTCCCTCAAAGGCCGCGCGCTGCGCCTGCTCAGTGCGCGGGAGCATTCCCGCGTCGAGCTGGAGCGCAAACTGGCGCAGTATGAGGAAGAGCCGGGAGCCCTGGCCAAGGCGCTCGATGACTTGCAGGCCAAGGGGTTCATCAACGAGCAGCGGGTTGTCGAGTCAGTGCTGAACCGGCGCTCGGCCAAACTGGGCACGGCACGCATTCGCCAGGAGTTGCAGGGCAAGGGCCTGGCACCGGAAGCGGTGCTGGACGCCGTTGCCCAATTGCGTGCTACCGAGGTCGAGCGCGCCCGCGAAGTCTGGCGCAGGAAGTTTGGCCAACCACCGCTTGACGCAGCCGAGCGCGGCAAACAGATGCGCTTTCTGGCCAGTCGCGGTTTTGGCGGCGATGCCATACGCAAAGTGGTGTCTGGTGGTGGTGACGAAGAAGAATAGAGACGCCAAATCAGCCGGGGCAGGGAAAAGCCTAAGCCCGATTTCCTGGACCAGCAGGGACTGATGAGGGCTTAGGCTTTTCCCTGCCCCGGCGTGACAATACGCAGTAACGTCAAATACCCAGCATCAACTTCAGGTTTTGTACTGCGGCACCGCTGGCGCCCTTGCCCAGATTGTCCAGTCGCGCCACCAGCACCGCATGCTCAAACCCGTCGGCCTTGGCATCGTTGGCAAACACCCGCAATTCCATCTTGTTGGTATCGTTCAACGCCACGGCGTCGAGCTTTTGATCGGCGGTGGCCGCCTCCACGGTCACCCATTCGCTACCGGCGTAGTGCTTTTGCAAGGCGGCATGCAGATCCTGGGCCGAAGGTTTGCCCGGCAACAGGTCCAAATGCAGGGGCAACTGCACCAGCATGCCCTGCTTGAAATTGCCAACGGACGGCACAAACAAGGGTCTGCGGGTCAGGCCGGTGTAGCGCATGATCTCGGGAATATGCTTGTGCTTGAGGCCCAAACCGTAGAGTTCCATGGGCGGGGCGGTTCCTCCCTCATAGGCTTCAATCATGCTGCGTCCGCCGCCGGAGTAGCCGCTGATGGACGGCAGACAGACCGGAAAATCGGCGGGTAACAAACCAGCATCCACCAGCGGCCGGATCAGCGCAATGGCGCCGGTGGCATAGCAGCCGGGGTTGGCCACACGACTGGCCTGAACCACGGCTTCACGTTGGCCGGCGGCCAGTTCGGGAAAGCCATAGACCCAGCCCGGTGCTGTGCGGTGGGCCGTGGACGCGTCGATGACCTTGGGGCCTTTCCCGCTATTGGCCCTCGTCAATGCGTCAATCATTGCTACTGATTCAATAGCAGCATCGTCGTGCAGGCAGAGCACGACCAGATCGGCCTGGGTCATCAGCGCCTGCTTGGCGCTGGCGTCCTTGCGCAGGGCCGGGGCTATGCTGATGAGTTCCACGCCGGCCATGGTTTGCAGCCGTTCCCGGATCAGCAGGCCGGTGGTGCCAGCCTCGCCATCAATAAATATTTTTTTCATGCCATTGCCGCCACAGCGGCTCCACAGGGAGAAGCGAATCGGGGCCAAACACGGGCTGTAAGCCAGACACAAGTTTGGTGCATTGCAACATGATACATTTCGGAGTTGATGTGTCCAGTGCCAGTTTGCGGCAACAAATTGTTGCAATTTGGTGAAATTTGTCCAGCTCCCTAAGAGACGTCATGAAAATCCACGAATACCAAGGCAAAGAACTTTTGCGCCAATTCGGTGTGCCGGTGCCCCGCGGCATCCCCGCCTTCACAGTTCAAGAGGCGGTGGAAGCTGCCCAAAAGCTTGGGGGGCCGGTCTGGGTCGTCAAGGCGCAGATTCACGCCGGTGGGCGTGGCAAGGGTGGTGGCGTGAAGGTGGCCAAGTCCATCGATGACGTCAAGCGTCTGGCCGGTGAAATCCTGGGCATGCAGCTCAAAACGCACCAGACTGGCCCAGAAGGCCAAAAAGTCCGCCGCCTCTACATCGAAGACGGCGCCGACATCAACAAAGAATACTACGTGTCCATCGTGACCGACCGTGCTTCGCAAAAGCTGGCGTTCATCGCTTCCAGCGAAGGCGGCATGGACATCGAGGAAGTGGCGCACTCCACACCCGAAAAGATCATTACCGAGTTCATCGACCCGCTGACCGGCTTGGGTGCCGAGCAAGCAAAGAAGATAGCTGACGCTATTGGCATGCCTTCTGACTCCACTGCCCAAGCAGTGGATATTTTTCAGAAGCTCTACAAGTGCTACATGGACACTGACGCGTCTTTGGTGGAAATCAACCCGCTGAACCGCGACAGCAAAGGCAACGTCGTGGCGCTGGACGCCAAGTTCAACTTTGACGCCAACGCGCTGTTCCGCCATCCCGAGATCGTGGCCTACCGCGACTTGGACGAAGAAGATCCGGCCGAAGTGGAAGCTTCCAAGTTCGATCTGGCCTACATCAGCCTGGACGGCAATATCGGCTGCCTGGTGAATGGCGCTGGCCTGGCCATGGCAACCATGGACACCATCAAGTTGTTTGGCGCAGAGCCAGCCAACTTCCTGGACGTGGGCGGCGGGGCCACCCCCGAGAAGGTGACTGAAGCCTTCAAGATCATGCTGAAGAATTCCAAGGTCAAGGCCATTCTGGTCAACATCTTTGGCGGCATCATGAAGTGCGACACCATCGCCACGGGTGTGATCACTGCTTGCAAGGCCACCAACCTGAATGTGCCACTCGTTGTGCGCATGAAGGGCACCAATGAAGACCTGGGCAAGAAGATGCTGAAGGACAGCGGTCTGCCCATCATTTCCGTGGACACCATGGCAGAAGCTGCTCAGGCAGCCGTTAAAGCGGTGAAAGGTTAATCAAAATGTCGATCTACATCAATAAAGACACCAGGGTCATTACCCAGGGCATCACCGGCAAGACGGGCCAGTTCCATACGGAAAAGTGCCAGGAGTATGCAAACGGCAAGAACTGCTTCGTGGCGGGCGTGAACCCCAAGAAGGCCGGCGAGTCCATCTTCAATATTCCGATCTACGCCTCCGTCAAGGAAGCCGCATCCGAAACCGGCGCTACTGTTTCAGTGATCTATGTACCGCCGGCAGGCGCTGCAGCGGCCATCTGGGAAGCGGTTGAGGCCGATCTGGATCTGGCGATCTGCATCACCGAAGGCATCCCGGTTCGCGACATGCTGGAAGTGCGCAACCGCATGAAGGCCAAGGAAGCGGCTGGCGGCAAGAAGACCCTGCTGCTGGGACCCAACTGCCCTGGCTTGATCACGCCCGACGAAATCAAGATCGGTATCATGCCCGGTCACATCCATCGCAAGGGTCGCATCGGTGTGGTGAGCCGTTCTGGCACGCTGACGTACGAAGCGGTGGCGCAATTGACTGAAATCGGTCTGGGCCAGTCTTCCGCGGTCGGTATTGGTGGTGACCCCATCAATGGCCTGAAGCACATCGACGTGATGCGCGCCTTCAACGAAGATCCGGATACCGACGCGGTCATCATGATTGGCGAAATCGGCGGACCCGACGAAGCCGAGGCAGCCCGTTGGTGCAAGCTCAACATGAAGAAGCCCATCGTTGGTTTCATTGCCGGAGTGACTGCACCCGCAGGCAAGCGCATGGGCCACGCCGGCGCGCTGATTTCTGGCGGTGCTGATACGGCCGATGCCAAGCTGGCGGTGATGGAAGAGTGTGGCTTTACTGTCACGCGCAATCCATCAGAGATGGCGAAGCTGCTCAAGGCATTGCTGTAAATAGAGGTTGCGTTGCCGCCTGCTTGCGGGTGGTCGCACCACTTGGACATAATGTGAAGCCGGGCCCCGTCATGGGTGGCCCGGTTTTGATTTTTGTGCGCCCGTTGCGTAGTCTGTAGGGCAGTTCGAGGAACACCATGGAAGAATTTCTTACTGCACACTTCTGGCTGGCAGTTGGTCAGATCATCATGATCGACATCTTGCTTGGGGGCGACAATGCAGTGGTCATTGCGTTGGCCTGCAGACAATTGCCTCCCAACCTGCGGATCAAAGGCATTTTGTGGGGTACGGCGGGCGCCATTGTGCTGCGCGTCATACTGATCGCTTTTGCTCTGACTTTGCTCCAGATCCCGTATCTCAAGATCGTCGGTGCAGCCCTGCTATTGTGGATTGGGGTCAAACTGCTGGCGCCGCAGGATGAAGATGAGCACTCCAATATCCAGGCGAGCGACAAACTGTGGGCAGCGGTCAAGACGGTGATCGTGGCGGACCTTGTGATGAGTATTGACAATGTGATTGCCATCGCAGGCGCAGCAACCGGTGCGGGTGGCCAGCATCAGCTGCCCCTGGTCATTTTTGGCCTTTTGGTCAGTATCCCCATCATCATTTGGGGCAGTCAGCTGGTACTGAAGCTGATGGATCGATTTCCACTGATCATTGCGGTTGGAGGCATGTTGCTCGGATGGATTGCCGGCACGATGGCGCACAGCGACCCCGCTGTGCAGGGGTTGATACCGCAGTCGGGGGCGTGGAACTACAGCATGGGTGCGGCCGGGGCGCTGTTCGTTTTCCTGATCGGCGCACTGTTGAAACGCCGCGGCCAGCCAGAGCAATAGTACCGATTCGACGCACGATCGATAGCTCCCACGGTATGTAAACCCGACTTAGGTTAATAACTGCCTTGTCGGGCGCACCTTCCTGTGCTAAGGTCACTCCTAGCTCGGCCTTGCCGTCGAGATCTCATTGTGGGTGGGTGCTGTCGTTCAAGAGCAGCTGCATATAGGGGTAAGGCAGGTACGTGGCGAAATCTTCATTTAAGTCCGGGTCCTTCTGGAGGGCCGATTGGTTTTCCGGCGTGGCGATAGTAGTCGCGGTGATCGTGCTTCACCTGTCGACTGACTTCATCGGCACGATGGAGCGTCGTTTCTACGACTTTGCCAGCACCAGTACAACTCGCCAACCATCGGAGCGCATAGCCGTCATCGCAATTGATGACCAGAGCGTTGCCAACTTGGGGCGCTGGCCCTGGCCGCGCGATATCCACGCCAAACTGATCGACCAACTCGCAGCGGCCAAGGTCAAGACCATCGTCCACACGGTTTTCTTTACTGAGCCACAGGTTGACCGTGGATTGGCCTTCATTCGGAAGATGAAGTCGGTCTTAGGTGTGTCTCCTGAAGCGTCAGCAACCCATGAGCAACTGGGTCAGTTGATATCCGAGGCCGAGGTCGCGCTGGACACCGACGCTGTTCTCGCTGCAAGCCTCAAACATGCGGGCAACGTGTTATTGCCTTCTGTATTTGTCTTTGGTGAGCAGCAGGGAAAGCCAGACAATCCACTGCCAGATTACGCGCTCAATAGCGCGCTCGATGATCCCAACGGGTTCTCTTTGCCTGCCGTTCGGGCACAGGAGCCGATCGCTTCCATCGGGAGTGTTGCTGCCGGCGTTGGGCACCTGAACCAGTTTCCGGATTTGGTTGATGGCGCTGTGCGCAGGGAGCCGTTGCTGGTCAATTTTTATGGCAAGGCCGTTCCTTCAATGGCTTTGCTTGCAGCTGTGAAGAGTTTGAATTTGTCGGCTTCCGATATTCGCCTTAACGCAGGTCAGTCCGTACAGATCGGAAAATTGCGGATTAAGACCGATGAGTCTGCCTTGATGCTGCCTCAGTTCTACAAGGGACGTGATGGAAGGCCTGCGTATGCCGCTGATTCTTTTTACGACGTACTCACGGGCAAGATTCCAGCATCCAAGTACACCGATAAGATTGTCATTATTGGAGCCACTGCAGCGGGTGTGGGTGTCCAATTCCCAGTGCCAGGCAACCCTGCCTTGTCCCCCGCAGAGACGATTGCGCACATTACTTCCAGCATTTTGAGCGAGCACTTCATTGTTCAGCCGACTTGGGGTATTTGGGCCACCACCGGATTGCTTTTGTTGGTAGCGGCCTATGTCATCGCCGCACTGCCTCGAATGTCTGCAGGTATGGCTGCCAGCGGAACACTGGTGTTGTTTGTTGGTCTGTTGGCACTGGAGTTTGGCCTCCTATCCGTGTCGGCCACTTGGCTGGAACTGGTCTTTCCCGCGACTCTTTTGATCGTGGGGCATCTTGCGCTGACGACCAAACGCTTCCTGGTCACCGAGGCGGGCAAAGTTCAAGCAGACGAAGAGTCTGCGGAGACCAATCGCATGATGGGTCTGGCATTGCAGGGGCAAGGCCAATTGGATATGGCGTTTGACCGTTTCCGCAGGGTTCCCATGAACGAAGCCGTGATGGGCAATCTGTACAGCCTGGCGATGGACTTTGAGCGTAAACGCCAGTTCAACAAGGCTGAGGCTGTCTATGAGCATATGGCGGCCTTTGACAAAGGATACAAAGACATCAAGGCCAAACTCAGTCGCGCCAAGAACCTGTCAGAAACGGTGATGTTGGGTGGAGGAGCGAGCCACCCTGGGGGCACCATGTTGCTGGAGGGGGGGGCGGTAGAGAAACCCATGCTGGGCCGCTATCAGGTTGAGAAAGAATTGGGCAAAGGCGCAATGGGTGTGGTCTATTTGGGCAAAGACCCGAAGATTGGTCGCGTCGTGGCCATCAAAACCATGGCGTTGAGCCAGGAGTTTGCCGGCGATGAACTCGTGGATGCGCGTGAACGCTTCTTTCGAGAGGCAGAGACGGCGGGACGCTTGCAGCACCAGAATATTGTGACCATTTTCGATGCCGGTGAAGAGCACGATCTCGCCTTTATCGCAATGGAGTTCCTCAAGGGCAAGGATCTGGCCGACCACTGCAAGGGAGGTCAATTGCTTCCAGTTCCGGTGGTAATCAGTATCGTGGCCCGTGTAGCAGAGGCCTTGGCATATGCGCACAAACAGAATGTGGTGCACCGCGACATCAAGCCTGCCAACATCATGTACGAGGCGCAGACTGATACTGTGAAGGTGACAGATTTCGGCATCGCGCGCATTACGGATTCGAGCAAAACCAAGACCGGTCTTGTTCTGGGAACACCAAGTTTCATGTCTCCAGAGCAACTCGCCGGTAAGAAAGTAGACGGCCGTTCGGATTTGTATTCCCTGGGCGTGATGCTGTTCCAGATGCTGGCGGGGGTGTTACCATTTCGCGGGGACTCGATGTCCGAGTTGATGTACAAAATTGCCAACGAGGAGGCGCCAGATATTCGCATCATTCGCCCGGAATTGCCACAGAATCTGGCCGATGTTGTTGCATTGTCTTTAAGTAAGCGTCCGGAAACGCGCTATCAGACGGGAGATCAGTTTGCTGCGGATTTGCGTACTGTCATGGGGCAAATGTCAGGAGTAGCGCCAGTTGCTACCCCGATACCGCCTTCACCAAGTGGCACTGCTTCCAGTGAAAAGACTGTGGCGTTCGCAAATACGGTGTCGTCCATGCCGCCAGCCGGACACGGCAAGACTGACTTTTCGGAAACTGTTCCAGCAACAATGGCGAATTTTGAGAAGACTGTCGTTCAAAGGGTGACCAGGCCTGGTGAATCAAGCCTTGGCAGTGGTTTGAACTTAGAAAAATAAACACCGATGATTTATCAATTTTTTGCAAAGACCGATCCCGGGCGCGCCAGGGACAACAATGAGGATTCGGTGGTGTTTGATGAGCCATCTCTGACTGCAGTGTTGGCCGATGGCATGGGTGGTTACAACGCTGGGGAAATAGCCAGTGGGATGGCGACTGCGTTTATCAAATCAGAGCTCAGCCGCTGGTTGACTGAGGCGGGGGATGGCGCCAAAGCACGCGAAGTCCGGCGCGCTATGGAAATATGCGTCGACAATGCCAACCGGTCCATCTTCAACTCGGCAAATTCAAATGCGCACTATGCTGGCATGGGAACCACGCTGGTGGTCGGGGTATTCAGGGACGATAAATTGGTCCTCGGACATATTGGCGACTCTCGATGCTATCGGTTGCGCGCCGGGGTTTTGGAGCAAATTACCAAAGACCATTCCTTATTGCAAGAACAAATGGACGCTGGTCTGATCACGCCAGAACAGGCTGTCACTTCCTCGATCAAGAATCTGGTGACCCGTGCGCTGGGCGTTGACGACTCGGTTTTGTTGGAGGTCAATGAGCACGTGGTGCAGGCTGGGGATACCTATCTGATGTGTTCGGATGGCCTGTCAGACATGGTTGACGATGGCGCAATCGCTAAAATTGTTGCTGAAGATTTGTCACTTGATCAAAAGGCAAGCCAGTTGATCGATTTGGCAAATGAAAATGGTGGCCGGGATAATATTTCGGTGCTATTGGTTGAGGTGCACGAGATGCCCGAAAAGAGGGGTTTAATCGCGCGGTGGTTGGGGAAGTAAGATGCAGCAGAGTTTTCCAGAAACAAATTACAGGAAAAGGAGTCGATCATGCCGAAAATGATCGTTTCGATCGATGAGGTCGTGATCAAAGAAGTGCAACTCACCAAGGATAAAACCACCTTGGGGCGCAGACCGTACAACGACATTGTGATTGACAACCTAGCGGTTAGCGGAGAGCACGCAGTACTCCAGATGACCGGGGGCGAAGTGTTCCTGGAGGACCTCAATAGCACCAACGGCACTTACTTGAATGGCAAAGCCGTCAAAAAGCAGCAATTGCAAAATGGCGACAGCATTGAGATAGGCAAGTACAAGATAAAGTTTGTCGGAGACGGAGTAGCCGAAAACTTTGACAAGACCATGGTGGTAAAGGCTAGACCTGCTGCACCAACCCCTCCGCGCGCGGCGACTCCTTCGAGTTTTGGCGACTCCATTGGCGCTGGTGCATTTCATGCATCCATCAAGGTATTGTCCGGAGCCGCATCGGGTCGGGAAGTGCCCTTGACCAAGGTTGTCACAACCATTGGTAAACCCGGTGTTGCAGTGGCGGCAATCACCCGTCGCCAGCAAGGATTTGTTGTGCACCATGTTGAAGGCGCTGGCAATCCAACACTCAACGGAAACCCCATCAAGGCGGACCCCATCTCACTAAAGAATGGCGACTTGATCGAATTGGCTGGAACCCAGATGCAATTCGTGCAGACCTGACGGTCTTCGTATCGTCATTTGTGACCATTGCGCGCCAGTTTCAGGGGGATGCGCATGAAAACGATAGCAAAGCATTGGCAACGGATTGCGGTCACACTGATTCCGCTCGCCTTTGTTCTTCTGCATGCAATGGGCATTGTGCCTATGGGGGGCATGCAACGTCTGGACGAGATATTCTATGACGCCCGCTTGCGGGCGACCATGCCGAAGACGTTGGATGAACGCATCGTTATCGTCGACATAGACGAAAAAAGCTTAGCGGAACTGGGTCGCTTCCCTTGGGGGCGCAATAAACTGGCGCACCTCGTTGACGTGCTGTTTGAACAGCAGCACATCGCGTTGCTGGGCTTTGACATTGTATTTGCAGAGCCAGACGACAGCTCTGGTCTGTCGCGGCTCACCGAACTGGCTCGAAACGAGTTCAAGGACCAGCCTGGTTTCGCTGAACGAGTCAAGCAGCTGCAGCCAGAACTGGACTATGACGCGGTGTTTGCACGGGCACTCGAAAAGCGCCCAGTCATTTTGGGCTACTACTTTACCAGCGACCGCGATGGGCACATCGCTGGCGCTTTGCCTGCTCCGGTTCTGTCCGGTGCCGAATATAAGGGGCGTACCATCGCGGCCTTTCAGTGGACGGGCTACGGTTCGAATATCAAGGAATTAGCGCAAGCGGCGCCCTTGGCGGGCCACTTCAATCCGGTCGCGGATGTCGATGGTGTGGTGCGGTCGTTGCCGTTGCTGGCCGAATACAAAGGGCAGTACTACGAATCGCTTGCATTGGCCATGTTCCGTCGCCTGATTGGGTCGCCGGCGGTCGTTCCAGGTTTTTCGGATGAGCAATGGTTGTCGCGTAGCTACCAGGCTTTGGATCGCATCCTGCTGAAGGAAGGCAAGTCGTCTCTGTCGATTCCTGTGGATAGGCACGTTGCGACGCTGATTCCGTTTCGAGGGACTGGCGGCGCCCAAGGTGGCTCTTTTCGGTATGTCTCTGCAGCTGACGTCATAGCGGGACGCGTGCCAGCTGATAGCCTCAAGGACAAGATAGTTTTGGTTGGTACAACGGCGCCGGGGCTGCAGGACCTGCGTGTCACTCCAGTGGGCGAGGTGTACCCGGGTGTCGAATCCCACGCAAACGTCATTTCCGGATGGCTCGACCACAAAGTTGTGCTGAAGCCGGACTACGCAATGGGATACGACATCGTTATCCTTACGATTGCAGGTTTGCTTTTGGCTGTAGGACTGCCACTTCTGACCGCTCCACGGGCCGTCCTGCTCAGTATTGGAGTCCTGGCCACCGTTGCAGGTATTAACACCTGGCTGTATCTTTCGTTTGGTCTCGTGATGCCATTGGCGGCGGCCTTTGTCATGACAACGACTGCCTTCGCACTCAACATGAGTTACGGCTACTTTGTAGAAAGCAAGTCCAAACGTGAGTTGGCGCACCTGTTCGGCACCTACGTGCCGCCTGAACTCGTCGATGAAATGGTTAAAGATCCCGACAGCTACAGCATGAAGGCCACCAGCCGGGAGTTGACGGTGATGTTTTGCGACATGCGAGGTTTCACGAAAATGTCGGAACACATGGAACCAACGCAGTTGCAGGAACTGTTGACCGGGGTGTTTAGCAAATTGACGAGCCTCATCAGGGCGAATCGGGGCACCATTGACAAATACATGGGTGACTGCGTGATGGCGTTTTGGGGTGCCCCTGTGGACACTCCCGAGCATGCCCACCTGGCAGTGAAATCTGCAATGGAAATGGCCGGTGCCGTTCGCGAGATCAATCTGGACCACCGAGCCCGGGGACTGCCTGACATTGGCATTGGCATCGGACTCAACACAGGGACAATGTGTGTGGGCGATATGGGATCCAACATACGCCGTGCGTACACGGTGATCGGAGACGCGGTCAACTTGGGTTCTAGACTGGAAGGGCTTTCAAAAATCTATGGTGTCGATATTGTTGTGAGTGAGACAACACGAAAACTTGCGCAGGACTTCGCTTGGCAAGAGCTCGACCGCGTGCGGGTAAAAGGCAAAGAGCAAGCGGTGGCCATCTTTTGGCCTATGGCACCTGTTACCCAGATGAATGAGGCCACCACCGTGGAACTCAGGACATGGGTGAGCTTTGTCAAAGCATACAGAGCGCAAAATTGGGATCAAGCGGATGTATTGTTGTTGAACTTATCGCGCATGAATGCCAAAAAGTTCCTTTACCAAATGTATGCGGAAAGGGTAGCCTCCATGCGATTACTCCCATTTGATGCTGAATGGGACGGCGCAACCAACTTTGAAACCAAATGAGGCGCTCGCTGTGAAAGTACGTGTACTGGGTTGCTCAGGTGCCATCGCTAAAGATTGCAGGACCACATCATTCCTCATCGATGGAGAAGTCCTGGTTGACGCGGGAACTGGCGTAGGTGACTTGACCCTGGACGAAATGCGTAGCATCGATCACGTTTTGTTGAGTCATTCACATTTGGATCATGTAGCGGCCCTGCCGCTGATGGTGGACGCCATAGCCGCACAACGCAAAGCTCCATTGAAGGTTCATGCTCTGGCCGGGACCATCCAGGCACTTAGAGCGCATATTTTCAACAATGTAATCTGGCCCGACTTTTCCCGAATCCCAACCCCCGAAGCCCCGTTCATTACTTTCCACGAGATCCATGTCGGGCAGACGCTTCAATTGTCAGACAAGTATGTAGAGGTATTGCCTGCCGTCCATACCGTTCCGGCAGCTGGATTTGCAATCACTTCGGGGAGTGGATGCTGGGTGTTTACTGGTGACACGGAGCGCAACCAGGCGTTCTGGGACCGGGTCAATCAGCTAAATGTCGCGATGCTGGTCATCGAAACGGCTTTCAGCAATCGGGAAAAAGACCTTGCCCGGCGAAGTTTGCATTTGTCGCCAACCGTGCTGGCCAATGAACTGGATTGCATCGCGCGGGGAAAAAACTACCCCATTTACATCACGCACACCAAACCAGCGGAAACAGAACTCATCATGGCTGAAATACAGCGGTTTGACCAAACTCAACCGTTCGGACCTAACGTCACCCACGATATTCGCAGAATGCGCGCCGGCCAGGAGTTTGAAATATGAACGCAGTCGTCTCCCCAGGGTCATCAGAAAAGGCGTCGGAACAGGCTTTTTTTGAATCGCAGAAGCTGCCCTCGCAAAAGCGCGGCATGACATTCGAGGCTTTGTTTTACCGACAGCTTCACCACGTCACCGCACGCATCCACGACACGGAAAACCTGGAGCAAATCATGCTCGAGACCAGTCAGGACATCTGCAAACTGTTGAACGCCGATAGATTGACACTGTACGCCGTCAACGAAGACCAGACGGCCATTGTTTCCAAGATCAAGACCGGACTCACCAGCAGCAGCGATTTAAAGTTGCCCATCTCTCCCCAGAGCATTGCAGGGTATGTGGCCTTCAGTCGTACGTCGCTCAACCTGCCGGACGTGTATGACGATGAGGCACTCAAACAGATCCACCCGGCGCTCACATTTTTAAAGGTTGTGGACAAACGGTCTGGCTACCGTACCAAGCAGATGCTGGTGGCGCCCATCCTGGAAGGGAAAACACTCCACGGTGTGCTACAGGTCATCAATAACAAAAGCGATGAGCCTTTTGGAGACTTGGAAGTAGACGGTGTTTCCGAGTTGTGCAAGACCCTGGCAACTGCAATCCGCCAGAGGGTCAACGGTGCAAGCGCTGCGCCGCGCAGAAAGGCGACGAAATATGACGGGTTGGTGTCCGACGGGCTGCTAACAGATGAAGAACTGAGCCAGTGCATTTCAGATGCCAGAACGGAAGGAAAATCCGTTGAGCATCTGCTGATGGCGCAGTACAAGATCAAGCCACTGCAGATTGGACCATCACTGGCGAAGTTTTTCGGTGTTGGCTATGAGGCTTTCAATCCAGGCCGCATTCGGTCGGAGATGCTGCATGGCTCGCTCAAACGAGAGTTCATTGAAGAGCAAGGCTGGATTCCACTGGAGGAGTCACCCGAAGGTCTGGTCATCATGTGCATGGACCCAGAGGCGGTGCGCGGCTCACGCGTTGTCCCGCAGGTTTTTCCACGGATTCCCAAGTTTGCATACAAGGTAACGACGCAAACCGAATTCCAGGAAACCTTGGCCCAACTTTTTGGGACGGTGGCTGACAGCAGCACCATCGACCAGCTATTGGCTGACATGGATGGCGGCCCTATCGAAGATGGCTCCAACGACGACTCGCTGGAGTCCGCGGCGGCTGACAACGAGTTGGTCAAATTTGTTAATAAAGTCATCATTGACGCGTACAACCAGAAGGCATCGGATATCCACATTGAGCCCATGCCCGGAAAGTTCAAAACCGGCATTCGTTTTCGTATCGATGGAGGCTTGGTACCTTACGTGGAAGTGCCTGCGCACTTTCGCCAGGCCATGGTTACCCGTCTCAAAATCATGTGCGATCTGGACATTTCGGAGCGCCGCAAGCCTCAAGACGGCAAGATCAAATTCAAGAAGTACGGACCTTTGGACATCGAGCTGCGTGTCGCGACCATCCCCTCGGCAGGGGGTGTTGAAGATGTGGTCATGCGAATATTGGCCGCGGGGGAGCCCATTCCGCTGGAAAAATTGGGCCTGACGCCCCACAACAAGGAGCGCCTGGAGGCCACGGTCAGCAAGCCCTATGGCTTGTTCTATGTGTGTGGCCCAACGGGTTCGGGCAAGACCACGACGCTGCACTCCATTCTCAAATTCCTCAACACCCCAGACACCAAAATCTGGACCGCAGAAGACCCGGTTGAAATTACCCAGAAGGGCCTGCGCCAAGTGCAGATCAATAAGAAGGCCGGGATCGATTTCGCACTCATCATGCGGGCCTTTTTGCGAGCCGACCCGGACATCATCATGGTCGGTGAGTCGCGCGACAAAGAGACCGTGTCCATGGGGGTGGAGGCCTCGCTAACAGGCCATCTGGTTTTCTCGACTTTGCACACCAACTCGGCGCCGGAATCCATCACCCGATTGATGGACATGGGCATGGACCCATTCAACTTTGCCGATGCGTTGTTGGGGATTCTGGCGCAGCGCTTGGCCAAGAAGTTGTGTGATTGCAAAGCGGCATACGTGCCAGATGCGGATGAATTCAGACTGTTTGTAACGGAATACGCTGAAGAACTGCGTCACTCCAAAGCCTGGAAGGCCGACCCGGAGGGCGAGCGCAAGAAGCTGGTTGAGACATGGGTCAAGACCTATGGAGAGGGCGGGCAGGTCAAACTCTACAAGGCGGTGGGTTGCGAAAAATGCAACAAGACGGGATACAAGGGGCGTATTGGCTTGCATGAACTGTTGGTGGCTGATGATGGAGTCAAAAAGCTCATCCAGGAGCGCGCTCGGGTGGCAGAGCTGTTTGCGTCTGCAGTGGAAGGCGGAATGCGCACTCTGAAGATGGATGGCATGGAGAAGGTCATGATGGGATTGACGGACTTGAAGATGGTGCGGCAGGTTTGCATCAAATAGTCGGCACAAAAATGTGACTATGGCTGCAGTCTTTTCACCGGCCAACGGCCACAAAACCTGAATCGAAAAATGGCCGTCGGTTTGCAATTCAAATCTTCACAAGCTGGTGTGGTAAGTCCGCGTCGCACCAAGATATATGTTGCTGGTCACCGAGGAATGGTAGGCAGTGCCATTGTGCGCAACCTACTCGCACAGGGCTTTCCGCCGGACGATCTCATTGTCTGCACGCGTGACAAACTGGATCTTTGCAACCAACAAACTGTGCAAGATTTTTTCGCACACGAACAACCCACGCAGGTGTACTTGGCAGCAGCAAAAGTAGGTGGCATCCACTCCAACGATACCTACCCAGCAGATCATATTTACGACAATCTGATGATTCAATGCAATGTGATCCACGCTGCACATTTGCATAACGTACAAAAACTCTTGTTCTTGGGCTCAAGCTGCATATACCCGCGTCTGGCGCAGCAACCCATGCGCGAGGAGTCACTCCTCACAGGCACTTTGGAGCCAACGAACGAACCCTATGCAGTTGCAAAAATTGCTGGAATCAAGCTTTGTGAAAGCTATAACCGGCAACATGGAAGAGACTACCGGTGTGTGATGCCTACCAACCTCTACGGTCCTGGCGACAATTACCACCGGGAGAACAGTCACGTGGTCCCCGCGCTCATTCGCCGCTTTCATGAGGCCAAGGTCAACTGTTCGGCAGAGGTTGCCATTTGGGGAACCGGTGCCCCCAAACGTGAATTTTTGTACGTGGATGACATGGCCGCAGCAAGCGTCTTCGTTATGGGTCTGAGCCCTGAAACCTATCGCGCAAACACCAAGCCTATGTGTAGCCACATTAACATTGGTTTCGGCAGCGATTTTACTATTGCTGAGCTCGCACTGGCGATCAGTGTGACCGTTGGATATCAGGGGAAAATCGTGTTCGATACGACCAAGCCAGATGGTGCTCCCCGCAAGTTGATGGAAAGCACGCGCATCAATTCCTTGGGCTGGCAGCCGAGCACGGAACTAGTCGATGGCTTGGCCCTTACATATGCAGATTTCTTGAAAAACCGAATAACCGATTTCTAGATCTGTTTCTTTCTCAGTTGCTTTCATGACGCAGACCAAATTGAAAACTACCCCTAAAGTTGCCCTCATAACAGGCGTTACTGGCCAAGATGGCTCCTACTTGGCGGAACTATTGCTTCAGAAAGGATATATCGTCCACGGGATCAAACGGCGTTCCAGCTCATTCAACACGCAGCGTGTGGACCACATTTACCAGGACCCGCACATGGAAAGTGCTAGTTTTAAACTGCACTACGGGGATCTCACTGATACCAGCAACCTGTTGCGTATCGTGCAGGAAACTCAACCCGACGAGATTTACAACTTGGGCGCTCAAAGCC
>Ga0208514_100313_pt1 | contig 31233 bp, 27 predicted proteins | sample LakWasMet70_HOW9_2_FD_183900 | JGI IMG/M metagenome (GOLD analysis project Ga0208514, IMG submission 183900) | Freshwater sediment methanotrophic microbial communities from Lake Washington under simulated oxygen tension - Sediment Metagenome... | ecosystem: Environmental > Aquatic > Freshwater >...
TTTTGCAAGCCGCCAGCAGCCGGCGTCTGCAGCAACTGGTGGACGAGGGCGTGACCACCATCGAAATCAAGTCCGGCTACGGCCTGGCGCTGGAACACGAGCGCAAGTGCCTGCAAGTGGCCCGCGCCCTGGGCCAGACGCACGCCGTGGACGTGCGCACCACCTTCCTGGGCGCCCACGCCGTTCCATCGGAGTTTGCCGGTCGCACGGACGACTACGTGGACGCCGTGCTGCAGATGCTGCCCGTGTTGCACGCAGAGGGTCTGGTCGATGCCGTGGATGGTTTTTGCGAGCGCATTGCCTTCAGCACCGCGCAGATGGAGCGGGTGTTTGCCGCCGCTCAAGGCCTGGGCCTGCCGGTCAAGCTGCATGCCGAGCAGCTCAGCGACAGCGGCGGTGCGCAGCTGGCGGCACGCTACCAGGCGCTGAGCTGTGACCATCTGGAGTGGCTGTCCGTCGAAGGCGCACAAGCTCTTGCCGCGGCAGGATGCGTCGCGGTACTGCTGCCCGGCGCCTTCTACTTTTTGCGCGAAACCAAATTACCACCCATCGCCCTGCTGCGCGCGCACGGTGTGCCCATGGCCATTTCCACCGACAGCAACCCGGGCAGCTCGCCCTGCACCTCGCTGCTGCTGATGCTCAACATGGCCTGCACGCTGTTTCGCCTGACACCTGAGGAGGCGCTGGCCGGTGTTACCCGCCACGCCGCCGCTGCGCTGGGCCTGCCGGACCGCGGCGTGCTGGCGGCGGGCAAGCGCGCCGACTTTGTGCTGTGGGGCGTGCAGCAGCCGGCCGAGCTGGCCTACGCGCTGGGCAGCAACCCGCGATTGCAAACCATCTTCAAGGGCCACGTGGTATGAGCGCCGCGCCGGGCCGCCCCAAGCAAGCGCGCACCGCAGTGCGTAGCACGGAGGTTATCCAGTGACTAACACGATCTTCACCCTGCAGCCGGGCACAGCGCCCCTGCTGGTCAGCATGCCGCACATCGGCACCGACATTCCCGCCGACCTGCGCGCGCACTATGTGCCACGCGCACTGCAGGTCGAGGACACCGACTGGCATCTGGCGCGGCTCTACAACTTTCTGGGTGAACTGGGCGCCAGTGTGCTGATGCCCACGACCTCGCGCTATGTCATCGACCTGAACCGCCCGCCGGACGACGCGCCCATGTACCCCGGCGCGTCCAACACCGAGCTGTGCCCCACGCGCTTCTTCACCGGCGAGCCGCTGTACCTGAATGGGCAGGCGCCGGATGCGGCGGAACGCGCCCGGCGCCGCGATGTCTACTGGCAGCCCTACCATGCGGCCCTTGCCGCCGAGCTGGCCCGCCTCAAGGCACTGTACGGTTACGCGCTGCTGTGGGACGCACACAGCATTCGCTCCGAGATCCCCTGGCTGTTTGACGGCCGCCTGCCCGACCTGAATATTGGCACGGCCAGCGGCACCAGTGCCGACGAAGCACTGACGGCCGGTGTCGTGCAAGCCTGCGTTGCCTACCCGCAGTTCAGCACGGCGGTGAACGGCCGCTTCAAGGGCGGCTATATCACCCGCCACTATGGCCAGCCGGATCAGCACATCCATGCTATCCAGCTGGAGATGTGCCAGAGCCTGTACATGCAGGAGGTTGCACCCTTTGCATACGATGAAGCGCGGGCTACGCTGGTCCAGCCATTGTTGAAGAAAATGGTCGCTAGCCCTCTAGAAATAAGCAGGAGGCGCTATGAAAAGTGAAGCAAAGCAATTCTTCGCACCGCAGGCCTGGGTCGCCGGTGCCTGGGCCTATGACGTGCTGCTGGGCGTCGCAGCTGACGGCAGGTGGAGCCAGATCCAACCCAACGCCTCGGCGCAGCAACAGGCGGGCGCAACGCGCCTGGGTGGCCCGGTGCTGCCCGGCGTGGTCAATGCCCACAGCCATGCCTTCCAGCGCGCCATCGTCGGCCTGACCGAGCGGCGCAGCACGGGCGCGGCAATCGCAGACGACTTCTGGAGCTGGCGCGACCGCATGTACGCGGCCGCCAACTGCATCACGCCCGAGCAGCTGGAAACCATCGCCAGCCAGCTCTATGCCGAACTGCTGGCCGGCGGCTACACCCAGGTCTGCGAGTTCCACTACCTGCACAACGCCATTGCCGGCTCGCCCTATGCCAAAGCGGCCGAGATGTCGCTGGCGCTGGTGCGCGCAGCCCAGCGCACCGGCATGGGCCTGACGCTGCTGCCCACGCTGTACATGCGCGCCGGCTTCTCGGAGAGCGGCCTGCGCCACGACCAGCGCCGCTTCGCGTCCACGCCCGACAGCATTGCGCGCATTGTCGAAGACGTGCAGCGCCACGCGGCGGGTGACGCACGCATCAACGTCGGTGTGGCCATCCACTCGCTGCGCGCGGTCAGCCCGCCCGCGTTGAAGGAGTTGGCGGCCTACGCGCACAGCGCCAATCTGCCCGTGCATATCCACATTGCCGAACAGACGCAGGAGGTGGACGACTGTCTGGTCCACACCGGCCAGCGCCCCATCGAATGGCTGCTCAACCATGCCGATGTGGATGCGCGCTGGAACCTGGTGCATGCCACGCACATCACGCCGGACGAATTGTGGGGTGTGCAGGCGCGCAGTGCGTCCATCGTCATCTGTCCGGCCACCGAGGCCAATCTGGGCGACGGGGTATTTGATCTGCCGGGCTACGCCAAGGTGCATGGCAGCTGGTCCATAGGCTCGGACAGCCACGTCACCCGCCGCTGGAGTGAAGAGCTGCGCCTGCTGGAGTATGGCCAGCGTCTGACCCAGCGCAAGCGCAATCGGGCGGCCGAGTTGATGGGCCAGACCAGCAGCGCCGCCGCGCTGTTCGAAGCGGCCCTGGGTGGCGGCCATGCGGCCAGTGGCCAGGCGCTGGGCGGTCTCGCAGTGGGCCGGCGCGCCGATTTTTGCGTGCTCGACGCGCAATCCCCCGCGCTCCTGGGTATTCCGGCCGACCATGTGCTGGACGCCCTGGTCTTCTCCAGCCCCGACGCCCGCTTTGATGCGGTCTACGTGGCGGGGCAGGCCGCACTAGTGCACAACGACCCGCACTTTGCCCCGACCATGCATGCGCTGTGGGGCGGTTGACGGATCAGCGGACAATGGAGGCCTTATGACCGCATCACACGCACCTGCCAAGCCCCAGGCCCGCAACCCCCTGCACGGCAAGACGCTGGAGGCCATCGTCACCGAACTTTCCGCGCACTACGGCTGGGAAGAGTTGGGCGTGCGCATTCCGGTGCGCTGCTTCACACATGAGCCCAGCGTGGGTTCCAGCCTCAAATTCCTGCGCAAGACGCCGTGGGCGCGCGAGAAGGTGGAAGGGCTTTACCTCTTCATGCTGCGCGAGCAGCGCCGCCAGGGCGGTTGAGCCATCGGCGGGTTCAGTGCCGTCAATGCCAGGCCCAACCCGGCTGGTACTTGACAAAGACTTCCCGTTTGGCCGGCTGACCGTCTTCCTGAGACCAGGAGGCCCCCATGCTCCAGCTGCGCAGGTTGCCCGAGCGGCCCAGCCAGGCCAGCGTTGCCACCTGCGCGTTGCTGGTGCTGGTGGGCAGGCCCGGTTCTGCGGTGCGGGCAAAGTTCTGTTTCTGGTAGACCACGCGCACGGCCTGCGATGCATCCAGGTGCAGCACGAACTTGGTTTGCGCACTGCCTTCCTCCAGGGCCATGCCTCCGTTCATGTTGTTGATGGTGCCGATGCTGGCGCGCTGTTCCAGCTCCAGACCGTAGGGCCCCAATGTGTCGCGCCAGGTGACTTGGGTGTTGGCCTTGAAGCCGCGTCCTACGCGGTCGGCGTCGACGTCGATGCGCTCACCCAGGGTTACTTCCAGGTTCACAAACGTCAGCCGCGGGCCGGGGTGGGCACTGGCCCCCAGCAACACGCTGCGCGGCCGGTGCAGGGTTCCGTCGAACCGCGTGCGGGCCTGGTCCAGGTTGAGATAGGCCCAGCCCTCGGTGCCCGCGGTGTCCATGATCCACATACCCGGCTGCAGCAGTTCGCTGGCCACTTGCGGCCGCAGCACGCCAGTCGCCTCGTCGGCGATGGCGCGGGTGTGCATGCCCCGCAGCATCAGCTCCCACGCGGCAATGGCCTTGTTCTCGCTTTGCACCACGCGGGTGAAGTCCAGCGTGCTGCGCTGGATGCCGGATTGCGGCACAAAGCCGTTGTCGTTGACAAAGCGCGGGCTGATGTGCTCCAAGTGCGCGCTCCATTGCCAGTCCTCTGCGCGGTGGCGCCAACTCAACCAGGCGGCCTGTCCGGCCCGGTAAGAGCCTTGTGCGATGGGCTGGCCCAATAGGTCACCGCTGGCAGGCAGTGCGGTCGAGTCGTTGCTGAGCAGCACATGGCCGCGCACCTGGTTTACGTCGTCGAGTGCCACCTGGCCGTCCACGCCGGCGACCTGGGTTCCAATGCCGCTTCCCCACTCCCGCACGCTCACGATACCGGCTACCGAGGCCTTCTCGCCCAGCTGGCTGCGGTGGCGCGCAAACAGCACGTTGGAGGGCTGATCCACGGCAAAGGACGCGGTGCTGAACGCATTGGGGCGCAGAACCATGCCGCCACCGCCGTCGCGCAGTGCCAACGCGGTGCCTTCTGCGTCGTTGCCGCGAAAGGTGGCGCGCACGCCCCAGCGCGGGTCGGTGATGGCGCGGCTGTAGAAGGCCAGCAAGCCCCGCGAGACCCCCCAGTTGTCGGGTTGCACCTGGCCGACGACATCGCTGCTTTCCAGGAAGAAGTTGCGCTTCTCCGTCTGAAAGAGCGCAAAGCGGGTATTGCCCGCCAGTTGGGGTTCATCCAGCTCGACCTGCGAAAAGTCGGGCCGTACCACCGCATCCACCACCCAGTCGGCACGCGGGCGCCACTGCAGTTCCAGCCCCAGGTTGGCGGTGTTTTCGCGCGTGCCCAGGCCGTCGTCCAGCGCGCGTGCGGTGCCTTCGGCGCGCAGGCTGACGTGCTGCGCACCGTTGAGCTGCTCGCGCAGAGCGGCGTCGATGTCAAACCGCTGCAGTTGTGTCAGCAGGTGCGGGTGGGTGCGTTCCACGGGGGCACTGGCAAAGGCCATGCTGACGTCGCGCGGCACCTTGCGGGTCACCATCAGACCCCATGGCAACTTGCCGTCGAGTGGATAACGCAGCACGGACAAGGGCCAGCGTATCTCGACGCTGTAGCCATCACGCAATCGGTGTGCGGCCACTTCAACATCGAAGTAGTCGGGGGTAGAGTCCTCGTTGCCGTCGCTGGCGCGGTAGATACCATCGCTGATCGATCCCGCCGCGTTGACCCGCACATACTGGGCGATTTCCGAACGTCCGTTGGGGTCCAGCCACACCGTCACGGCATCCTGGTCCGGAAAGATCTGATCGCGCCGCGCCAGGGGTGCCCGGATGTCTTTGGGCGACTGATCCCAGGCGCGAATGCCAAACACCAGGGCGCCTGGCTCCATCAGCACCCGGACCTCCGTGCGATACGGGCCGACATCCAGTTGCGTCTCGGGGCGGAACTGGCGGAATTGGGTGAACGGCTTGGCATCCAACCAGGCCGCGTCGTCCAGCACGCCGTCGATGCGCAGGGTGGGCGCATCCTTAGTCACGGCCGTGAGTGAGAAGGGCAGGGGTTGGCCCCACGCGAGCGTGCAGCCCAGTATCAGCAGACCCAAGAGAGCGGTGTTTTTTGCAAATGTCATAGGCTATTTTTCTGAGGGCACGCAGTATCGCATCGCCGGGCGGACAATAGCGCCATGGACCCAAATGACACCACCGACCAACGCCTGACCGATCTGGAGATCAAAGCCAGCTACCAGGAAGACCTGCTGGACCAGCTCAACCAGGTGGTTGTGCGCCAGCAGCAGGAGATTGACCTGCTGATGCGCGAAGTGCGCCAGCTACGCCAGCAGGTGCCCGAGGGCGCGGGCCAGACCTTCAGCCGGGCCAGCGAGGAATTGCCCCCGCACTACTGATTACTGTCGCACGATGGTGTTGCCGGAATTCTTGACCCGGTCACCCACCTGGAAACCAGGGTCTGCGGTGAATTCAAAGTTGGCCTTGCTGTCGTTGGCGTAGTGCACGGTGACGTTCCACACGGTGTGGGTTTTCATTTTTTCCTCGATCACCCGTCCGGCATACGCGCCGCCCACGGCGCCGGCAATGGTTGCCAGGTCTTTGCCCAGCCCGCCGCCGACCTGGTTGCCCAGCACGGCGCCAATGGCACCACCGGCCAGCACGCCGGCGGCACTGTAGTCGCCCGCCTTCTGGGTGACGGAGACCGCCATGACGCGACCGCATTCCGCGCACGCGGGCTCGGAAGCCGAGGCGGCTGTGGTGGGCACTGGTGCCGGGGTTACAGGCGGCTTTACGGGTGCAGGCGCCGGTGCGGCGGCGGACTTGTTTTTGGCGGCGGCAACCGCCTGGTCGTATTCGGCCTTGGCGTCGCGGCGGCATTGCAGGCGCGCGCTCGAGCTGGTCTCGTCATTGCACAGCTTCTTGTCCGACTCGTAGCGCGCTTGTGCGGCCTTGGTGTCCGCGGCCAGTTGTGGCTTGGCAGGCGCCGTAGTGGCCGTCAAAGCCCAGGCGTTGCCTGCAATGGCAATGGTTGCCAGCGCGAGGGCGGGAATCAGTTTGTGTAGTTTCATGGTTGTGTCACATGCTGTAGTGGAGGATGCGGCTGCGCGCCGCTGGAATGCCAAGCGCGTCGGTTTCTACTATAGGCGAGCTTGTGGAACCTGTCATCCGGTATGGCAGTCCATCCGCATATAAGGCGCGTAAGATAGAAGCAGGCTTACAGAATAATCACCATGCCGGAGGTCACCATGTCGAATCAGGGAATGGCAGTGCGCAGGCAGCTGCGAAAGCCACGCAGCAGCCTGCTGGCCGGGGTCGTGATACTGCTGGCGTTGGCACCCGGATTGGCATTGAGCCTGGACCAGAAAATGGTCACCATCGGTGTTGCCAAAATTGTCTCCCATGCCGCGCTGGACGCGGATGCAAAAGGGTTTGAGGCCGCACTGGCCAGCGCCGGATTCAAGGAAGGTGTCAATGTGCGCTATGACCGGCAAAATGCAGAGGGCGACACCGCCAAAGCCGCAGCCATAGCCGGGAAGTTTGAGAAAGATGCGGTGGATCTGGTGCACAGCATTGCCACCCCAACCAGCCAGGCGGTGGTCAAGGCCATCACCCGGATCCCGGTGGTTTTTTCATCCATCAGCGATCCGGTCGGTGCGGGGGTTGTGCCCAAGGACAGCGCCCCCGGCAAGAAGACCGGCTCCAACGTGACCGGTGTCAGCGATATGTGGCCGGTGCTGCTGCAGATGGAGACCTATGCCAAGTTCGTTCCCAAGGTCAAAAGATGGGGCACGATCTTCAATCCGGCCGAAGCCAACTCCGTCGCCCACGTCAAAGTCATGCGCGAGGCCGCCAGGACCCTGGGTCTGGAACTGGTCGAGGTGAACGTCACCAAAAGCAGCGAGGTCGAACAGGCCGCGGCTTCACTGGTGGGCAAGGTGCAGGCCATCACCATCACGTCGGACAACACCACCGTGGCCAACATTGACGCCATCGCACGGGTCTGCGACAAGCACAAGATTGCACTCTTTGCCGGTGATGTGGACAGCGTTCCCCGGGGGGCCATTGCCGCGTATGGCATGGACTATTTCCTGGTCGGCTACTCGGCCGGAAAAAAAGCGGTGCTGGTGCTCAAGGGTGTCAAACCGGGCGACATTCCGTGGGGGCCGGTCGAAAAGTTCAGTCTGGTCATCAACCTGAAGGCGGCGCGCGCGCAGGGCGTGACGGTGTCGCCCGAACTGCTGAAGAAGGCAGACAAGGTGCTGGAATGATTGCGCGGGGGTAGTCCGGTCCATGCGGTCCACACGAACCATCTACCTTGCCGTGGCGACCCTGGTGGCGACCATGGGTGTTGGCACGTATGTTGACATCGCGAACGACGCCATGCATGCCCGCCACCTGGAGATCAACACCGGGCTGGAGCGCATGGTGCGGCTCAACCACGAACTGGCCAACATGCTGGTGATTTCGGTGCTGGAACAAAACACCCTGCGCACCGCCAGCTATGACACGGTCAACGCCGACCTGGAAGTCACCATCAAGTCCGTGGGTTTGCTGACCCGGCAGCAAAACCTGTCCGAGGAAATCTCCGCCTTGAGCGAAGACCATCGCGTGCTGCATGTCACCGAAGAAGCCGCCTTGAAGCTCATGCGCCAGGACCGCTGGCAAGAGGCGCGCCAGATGCTGTTTGCCGATACCTATGTGCTGGCAAAGAAGATCTATGAAATCAATACCGAAACGGCGGTTGGCGCCCTGACCGGTGAGCTGGCCCGCACTGCAGAGCGGTTCGACCAACTCCGGCTGGCGGCACAGGCCATGCGCATTGCCGCGTTGTTGGTGCTGCTGTGGGTGGGCACCATGTTCTCGCGCAGGCTGCGCGCCGAAGTCGCGCTGCAGGCGCACCTGCGCGAGCAGATCGCTGCCTCCAACCTGGCGCTGGAAGAAAAAGTACTGGTGCGTACCGCCGAACTCGAAGCCGCCAACCGCCAGCTGGAAGCCCTGAGCGCCACCGATGGGCTGACTGGTCTGGCCAACCGCCGCAAGTTTGATATCGAATGGGAGATGGAGTGGCAGCGGGCCCTGCGCCAGGGATTGCCATTGGCCATTGCCATGGTGGATGTGGACCAGTTCAAGGCCTATAACGACCATTACGGCCACCAGATGGGCGATCTGTGCCTGAAGATCGTGGCCCAGGCCTTGGGCAACTCCGCCCAGCGCTCGGGGGAGGTGGCGGCCCGCTACGGCGGAGAGGAGTTTGTGGTCATCTTGCCGGGTCTCGGTGGCACGGAGGCCTATGCGGTCATGGAGCGGGTACGCGTGGCCCTGCAGGCGCAGGACCTGCCCCATGCGAAGGCGGATGTGGCTGGCGTGGTCACCATCAGTGTGGGGGTGGCGTCGCGCGTGCCCCGAGCAGACGAAAGTTCGGCAAGCCTGGTGCAGGAGGCCGACGCGGCGATGTACCGGGCCAAGCACCAGGGCCGCAACCAGGTGGTGCTGGCGCCATGAAAGCGGTACAAGCCAAATTGGCCTGTAGCCCTCGTCAAATCAGCGAATGCAGCTATTGTTTTGGTAGCGATCAGAACGGATAGTGCCGCGGCGTGGTCTGGATGGTGATCCAGCGCAGCTCGGTGAACTCGGCCACGCCGGCCTTGCCGCCAAAGCGCCCCAGGCCGCTGCCCTTGACCCCGCCAAACGGCATCTGCGCCTCGTCGTGCACGGTGGGGCCGTTGACGTGGCAGATGCCGGAGTCGATGCGCCGGGCCACGTTGAAGGCGCGCGCGATGTCGCCGCCAAACACGGCGGCCGACAGGCCATAGGCGTTGTCGTTGGCGCAGGCCACCGCTTCATCCACGCCGCTGACGCGCACGATGCACTTGACCGGGCCAAAGGTCTCCTCGTGGTAAATCCGCATGGCCGGTGTCACATGGTCCAGCACGGTGGCGGGCATCAGCGTGTTGGTGGCCTTGGCGCCGCACAGCAGCTTGGCACCCTGGGCCAGTGCGTCGTCGATCAGCGCATTGCAGTGCTCCACGGTGCCCATGCCGATGACCGATCCCAGCACCACCGGCTCGGGCTTGCGCGGGTCGCCCACGGGCAGGGCGCTGGCCTTGGCGGCAAACTGCTTCACAAACGCGTCGGCGATGGCCTGGTCCACGATGATGCGTTCGGTGGACATGCAAATCTGGCCGCTATTGGCGAAGCTGCCAAAGGCGGCGGCGTTGACCGCGTCGGTGATGTTGGCGTCGTCCAGGATCACCAGCGGGGCCTTGCCGCCCAGTTCCAGCACCACCGGCTTCAAGTATTTGGCGCAGGTCATCGCCATGAGCTTGCCGACTTTGGTGGAGCCGGTGAAGTTGACGCGCCGCACCGCCGGGTGCGCCACGATAGCCTCCACCACCGTGCCCGCGTCCGCCGGGGCATTGGTCAGGTAGTTCAGCACGCCGGGCGGAAAGCCCGCATCCTGGAAGGCCTCCACGATCAACTGGTGCGTGTGCGGGCAGTTCTCCGAGCCCTTGAAGATGACGGTGTTGCCGCAGGCCAGTGGCGTGGCGATGGCACGCACGCCCAGGATGATGGGCGCATTCCACGGCGCAATGCCCAGCACCACGCCGGCCGGCTGGCGCAGGCCCATGGCCAGACTACCGGGCACGTCGGAGGGGATCACCTCGCCGCTGATCTGGGTTGTGAGTGATGCCGCCTCGCGAATCATGCCCGCCGCCAGGTGCACGTTGAAGCCCGCCCACATGGCCGAGGCGCCGGTCTCGGCGGCCACCGCCTCGATGAACAGCGGCGTCTTGGCTTCCAGCGCATCGGCCGCCTTCAGCAGCAGCATGCGGCGCTCGCTGGGGCCGGTCTGGCTCCAGCCCTTGAAGGCCTCGGCGGCGGCCTCGGCGGCCAGCACCGCATCGGCCGGGCTGGCGGCTGGTGCACGGGTGGCCACGCTGCCGTCCAGCGGGTTGCGCCGCTCGAAGGTTGCGCCTTTTTCGGCGCTGACTTTGAGGCCATTGATGAGCATGCTCAGGTCGGACATGGTGGTTCTCCTTGGGTGTAAAAGAATGTGAGGGGTGTCAGGCAAATTGTTTGTCCCGGGGCGCCGGGGGCCTGTCGGTGGAGGCTGCGCCGGCGCCCAGGTAGGCCTCGCGGATCACGCTGGAGCGCGCCAGCAGACGGGCCGCTCCGCTGGCCACCAGCACACCGTGTTCCATCACGTAGCCACGGTCCGCCACGGCCAGCGCCTTCTTGACGTTTTGCTCCACCAGCAACACCGTGGTGCCCGCGTTGGCAATGCGCCGCACGATGGCCAGCAGTTCGTCCACCATGCGCGGTGCCAGGCCCAGCGACGGCTCATCCAGCATCAGCAGGCGCGGGCGGCTCATCATGGCGCGGGCCACGGCCACCATTTGTTGCTCGCCGCCACTCATGGTGCCGGCCAATTGGTGGCTGCGCTCGCCCAGTTTGGGGAAATCGCGGAAGGCCTGCTCCAGCCGCTGCGCGCGCTCGCTTTTGTTCACCAACCAGGCGCCGAGTTCCAGGTTTTCGGTGACCGTCATCTGGGGAAACAGTTGGCGCCCCTCGGCCACCAGCGCCATGCCGGCCTTGACGATGGCGTGGGTTTCAGCGGGCAGCGTCACGCCGTCCAGCCGCACCTCACCATCGCGTGGCAACAGGCCGGCCAGCGCCTTCAGCAGAGTGGTCTTGCCCGCGCCGTTGGGCCCCAGGATCACGGTCACGCCGGGCCGGGCTTCGAGGTGGATGCCGCGCAGCACCTGGAAGGCACCATAGCCCGCGTGCAGGCCCTGGACCCGCAGGTGGGCGTGGCCGGAGCCGCCCAGCACAAAGGGAGTGGGCTCGAACCACATCATGCCGGCACCCCGGCGTCTTCCACCATTTCGTCGCCCAGATAGGCTTCAATCACCTCGGCATTGCGCACCACCTCAGCGGGCGGCGCGTCGGCGATCTTGCGGCCCTGGTGCAAGACCAGCACGCGCTCCACGTGGCGCATCAGCGTGGTGACTGCGTGCTCGATCCAGACCACCGCCAGGTCCAGCTCGTCGCGCATGCGCCGGATCAGTTGCGCCATGGCTTCCACCTCGGCATCGGTCAGGCCGGCGGCCACCTCGTCCAGCAGCAGCAGCCTGGGGCGCGTCGCCAGGGCCATGCCAATTTCCAGCAAGCGTTGTTGCGATGGCGTGATGGCGCCAGCGGGCAGGTCGGCCAGGTGGCCCAGGCCGATCAGCTCCAGAATGCTCAGCGCGTCGCGCAAATGCCAGGAGCCTGTGCGCCGTCGCCCGGCAAACTGCAGGCCGAAGGCGATGTTGTCCGCCACCGGCATGTCGGGAAACACGCGCGGGGTCTGGAAGGTGCGCGCAATGCCCGCCGCCGCATAGCGGTGCGGCCCCTTGCCGCTCAGGTTGCGCCCGCCCGCCAGCAACTGGCCCGAGGTCGGCGTGATGATGCCCGACAGCGCGTTGAAGAACGTGGTCTTGCCCGCGCCGTTGGGCCCGATGATGCCCACCAGTTCACCGGCGTGGAAGCTGGCGCTGACCGCGTCCACCGCCACCAGGCCGCCAAAGCGCACGGTGATGTCGCGGGCCTCCAGCAAGACCGGGGACTGCGCGTCAGCCATTGATGCGCTCCCGGTTGCGCCCGTTGCGGACCCACTGGTAGCCGTCACGCCACCAGCCTCCCATGGTGCTCCAGCGCAACGAGGCCAGGCCGCCGGGCAGATACAGCACGCTCAGAATCAGCAGCAAGCCCAGCGACATCATGTAGACCTGCGGCGCCTGCAGGCGCAGGGTCTCGGCCAGCACGCTGAACACAATCGCCGCAATCAACGGCCCCCACAGGGTCACGGCGCCGCCGATCAGCGCGATCAACACGGTCTGGAAACCGATGAAGGGGTTGAACACCGTGTGCGGATCGATGTACGTCCAGCGCACCGCCATGGCCGCACCCACGGCACCGGCAAAGCCGGCCGTGATGGCAAAGCCCAGGATCTTGACCAGGCGGGTGTTCACGCCCAGGGTCTGGGCGCGCTGCTCGTCGGCGCCAATGCCGGCCAGCGCCAGGCCGAAGCGGCTGCGCCGTACCACGATGGACACCAGCACCGCCAGCACGGCCAATGCCAACACGGTGAGGTAAATCGTGTCGCGCTCCGGCACCACGGTCAACACGCGGCCCACGGTGCCGGTGACCTTTTTCTCGAAGTAGGTCACGGCGTGGCGGATCAGCTCGGTCATGCCGAAAGTCAGCACCGCGAAGTAGGTGCCGCGCAGGTGCAGCACGGCGGCCCCCATGACCACGGCCACTCCCATGGCCAGGGCGGCGCCCAGTGCAATGGAGGCCAGCCACGGCAGGCTGTCCAGCGTCAGCGCGCTGGTGTAGGCGCCGATGCCAAAGAAGGCGGACGTGGCCAGCGACAGGTAGCGCGTGCTGCCGCAGAACAGGCCCCAGCTCGACGACAGCGCCACATACATCAGGCAGGTCAGGGCCATAGACACTTCGAACTCACTGCCGTAGTGGGGTAGTGCCAGGCACCAACCGGTAAAGGCCAGCAGCACTAACAGGTCTCGCGTGAGGACGGGCGTCCCGGCGGAAAATGGTCTCTTCGTCATGTGGCTTCCGCTCATTTTGCAAACAGTCCGCGCGGTCGCAACAGGAGCACCGCGATGAACACGCTGTACGACAGCAAGGCCTTGAGCGAGGGGTTGCTGAAGTGCATGCCCAGCGCCTCGATCACGCCCAGCAGCAGGCCGCCGGCCAGCGCGCCGCCCATGCTGCCAAAGCCGCCCAGCGTGATGACGATCAGCGCCGTGACGGTGTAGGGCTCGCCCATGCTGGGGCTGATGGTGTAGGCCATGGACAGCAGGCAGCCGGCCACGCCGGACAGGCCCAGGCCGATGCCAAACATCAGCGGGTGCAGTCGCTGCGTGTCAATGCCTACCAGTTGCGCGCCGGTGGGCGACTGCATCAGCGCGCGCACGCCCTTGCCCAAGAGCGTGTGGCGCAGCACGAAGATCAGGGCCGCGCTGAACAGCAGGGCCAGCGCAAACACCAGCAGCTTGTTGCCGGCGAACTGGGCAGCGCCCAGTGGTACCGGATCGGTCAGGTAGTCGTAGCCGCGCAGGTCGCCACCCCACATCCAGGACGCAAAGTTCTGCACCAGAAACATCAGGCCGAAAGACACCATCAGGCCGCGCGCCTCGAAAATATCCAGGTTGGGCGAGGTGGCACTCAGGCGGCGAAAGGTGAGCCAGTGAATCAGCACGCCCAGGGCCATCATCACGGCAAACGACACCGGCACCATCCACAGCGGTGACATCCCCAGCGTGGTCTGCGCCATCCAGGTCAGGTAGGCGCCCACCATCAGGAACTCGCCGTGCGCAATGTTGAGGATGCGCATCAGCCCGTACTGCAGGTTCAGCCCCAGCGCGACCAGCGCGTAAATGCCCCCGGTGATGAGACCGGAGGCCAGCAGTTCCAGCCAGGCGGAAACCGACAATTTACTTCCAGGCCGGCTTGTTCGGGTTGAGCTTGGCGGTGGCGGACTTGACGGGCCAGACCACCTCGAATTCACCGTTCTGCCACTGGCCCACGGTACCCGGCGTCGCCGTGTTCTCGCTGGCGGTGAACTGGATGTCGCCGATGATGGTCTTGTGCGTCGTGGCGGCCACGTAATCGCGGATCGCCTTGCGGTCCAGGCCCGCCTTGGCCACCGCCGCCTGCAGGATCTCCAGAGCCGCCCAGCAGTGGCCGCTGGCCCAGCGATCAGGTTCCTTGCCGGCAAATTTCTTGGTGTGCGCATCGAAATAGGCCTTGGCGGCGGGGCTGGTCTTGCTGTTCCACGAACCCATGCCCAACACGCCTTCGGCACCGGCAGGTGTCATCACGTTCTTGTACAACTGAAAGGCGGTGCCCACCGACGCGTAGTAGAACTTGGGGTTGAAGCCGATCTCCTTGGACTGCTTGCTGGCCAGGATGGTGTCGGGCGGATAGCTCAGGCCGATGAAGGCATCGGGGTTCTTGTCCTTGATGGCGCGCAGCACGGGCGACAGGTCCTTGATGTCGCCGGGGTAGCTCTTTTCTTCTACCAGCTGAATGTTGGTGCTCCTGAGGGCAATCTTCAGCGCCGCATAGTTCTCCAGGCCGAACAGGTCATCCACGTAGATGACCGCCAGTGTTTTCACGCCATTGGCCACCAGCATGTCCACCAACGCACCGACCATGCGGTCCGGCTGCTGCAGCAGCAAAAAGAAGTACGGCAGCTTCATCTCGACCAGCTTGCGCGACAGCGCGGTGGGCGCCAGCATGGGGTAGCCGAAGCGGTTGGCCAGCGGTGCCACGGCGAAGTTGGCGTTGGAGCCCCAGGGCGGCAGGATCAGGTCCACCTTGTCGCTGCCCATCAGTTTTTCGTAGGAGCGCACGCAGGTCTCGATGTCGCTGCGGTCGTCGGAGCTGACCAGCTCAATGGGGCGCCTGACGCCCTTCACGTCCAGGCCGCCGGCCGCGTTCACCTGTTCGGCCCACAGCAGGTAGTTGGGCTCCTGGCTGATCTGCGCGCCGCCGGTCCAGGGGCCGGTGCGAGCGATGGCATAGCCGATGCGAACCGGCTTGGCCTGGGCGAACAGTTGGGGGGCAAAGGCGGCGGCCCCGACGGCGGCTGCCGCGCCCTTGAGCAGGCTGCGTTTGGATGCTTGAACCATGGTGTCTCCTGGTGGTGCCCACGGCGGGGCTTGGAGTCCATAGCGTAGAAGTTGCGCGTGGTCGGCGCTGTGCTGGGCGCGCACTTTTCACTTGTCCAATCGCGCACACGGTCACGGGTTTACCCTCAATCGTGGCCTGCGACAAAATGCGGCACACGGCCCATAATTCGCGCAGCCGCCCTCACCATTGACCAGGAATCCCATGTCCGTTTCCTCCGTCGTCACGACCGACCACGTTGCTCCCCGGGAGCGGGCGCCGGTGTGGCGCGAATGGATCTGGAAGCAGTTTGGCGGTCTGGAGTCGGACCTGTATGGCGATACCGAATTCGATGGCCACATGGCCTCCAGCCAGGCCGGGGAGGTGATCCTGACCCGCCTGGAGGCCAACCGCCACCGCGTGGTGCGCACCCAGGACATGGTGCGTGCCAGCGACGGCGCCTACCTCAAGATCGTGGCGCCGATGCGGGGCCGCGCCGGTGTCGAACAACTCGGCCGCCAGGCCTGGGTCAGCCCCGGCGCCTGGACCATTTACGACACCACCGGTTGCTATGCGGTGGACAACCCCGAACGCGTGGAGCATCTGATCGTGATGCTGCCCAAGGCCCAGATCATGGAGCGCGGCTTGCGCCTGGACACGTTGATGGCGCGCTGCCTGGGTGGCAGCAGTGGCATCGCGCGCGTGGCGCTGGCCACCCTGCGCAGCACCTACCAGGAACTGCCACACATGAGCGCCGACGCGGCGCGCGGCGCCGGTGAACTGATCGCACAACTGGTGCGGCTCTCGCTGATCGAACTGTCGGGCCAGGAAACGGCCCAGACGCAACGGGAGGTGTTGAAAGACCGCATCCGCGGCTACATCGCGCTGAACCTGGCGGACCCGGGGCTGTCAGTGGAGCGCATTGCCCATGCCCTCAACTGCAGCAAGCGCCATCTGCACAACGCCTTTGCCGGTGACGATGACACCCTGGCCAGCCACATCCTGCGCTTGCGCTTGGAGGCCTGCACGCGTGAGTTACGGCAAGCCGGCCCACAGGCGCGCGCCATTACCGACATTGCGCTGTCCTGGGGCTTCAACAACCCGTCCCACTTCAGCCGGGTCTTTCGCGAACACACCGGCTGCAGCCCCAGCGAGTACCGGTCGTCACTGGGGATGGGGGCGCCACGCCTTACCCATTGATTGTTGCGTTTAGTCTGTCCGTAGCTACGTGGCCTTCCAGCGCTTGAGCCGGGGAATGCCACGTGTCAGCAGCCAGGCCATGGGCTTGATCACGCCTTGCTCCTGCATCTTCTCGACGCAGAAGGCCTGCATCTGTTGGGCCGTGAAGTCAGGGTTCATGAAGATCCCGTTGGCATAGCAGTAGCTGCAGTATTCCGTGTTGGTGGAGCCGTCCGCGTTGCTGCCACCGTTCTTGGGGTCTTTGCGCATCGGCATGCCGCAGCTTTGACAAAACTGGTTCATACGTCCCTCCATGTGGGTGCGGGGTTGGCGGTTTGTCCGTCCCTTGCAGCGTAGGCAAGGCCGGGCGGACTGACCATGCGCCATGTCAAACCGGCTGCGTGCACGGCACCAAACAACTGCGTATACTGTATGTATAAACAGTATTGTGGGCTGTTATGCGATGAACCCCTCCGATCCCGACACGGTGCCAGCGTATGCCGAGCTGCACTGCCTCTCCAACTTCAGCTTCCAGCGCGGCGCCTCCCAGCCGGAAGAGCTGGTGGAGCGCGCCGCCGCGTTGGGCTATGCGGCGCTGGCCATCACCGACGAATGCTCGGTGGCGGGCGTGGTGCGGGCCCATGTGCAGGCCAAGACGAGCGGGCTCAAACTGCTGCTGGGGGCGGAGTTTTGGGTGCCCCTGGGAACGGGCGCGGGGGAGTCGGCCCATGGCTTCACGGCCGTGGTGTTGGCGCACAACCTGCAGGGCTGGGGCAATCTGTGCCAGTTCATCACCGCGGCGCGTCGGGCAGCACCCAAAGGGCAGTACGAACTGGGCTGGCACGGGGCGCACTACCAGGCCTTGTGGGCACAGCTCACGGATTGCGAAATGCTGCTGGCGTTCCCGGATGCTATCAATATGGAAGCGGCCTATGCAATATCCACGAGGGCTAGAGGCCTGTTTGGCTTAAACGTTTGGCTGATGGCGGAATTGCGCCTGGGGTTGGACGATGCGCTCTATCGGGTGCGCCTGCGGCAGCTGGCGCAGTGCACGGGTCTGCCGCTGGTGGCGGCGGGCAACGTGCGCATGCATGTGCGTTCGCGCAAGCCCCTGCACGATGTGCTGACCGCCGTGCGCTTGAGCGCACCGGTGGCGCAGTGCGGCTTTGAGCTGCAGCCCAATGCCGAGCTGCATTTGCGTTCGCGTGTGCGGCTGGCGACGCTCTACCCACCACAGTGGCTGGCCAACACGCTGGTGATTGCCGACAAGTGCAGCTTTGACCTGCAGGAAATCGCCTTCCAGTACCCGATGGAGGCCTTGCTGCCCGGCGCCACACCGGCCCAGACCCTTCGCCACTACTGCGAGGAGGGCGCGCGCGAACGCTATCCGCAGGGCGTCCCTGCGGAGGTGTTACCCATGGTGGAGCACGAACTGGCACTGATTGCCGATCTGAAGTATGAGATGTATTTCCTGACCGTGTTTGATGTCGTGCGCTTTGCCCGTAGCCAGAACATCCTGTGCCAGGGGCGCGGCTCGGCGGCCAATTCGGTGGTCTGCTACTGCCTGCATGTGACCGAGGTCGATCCCATGAAGGGCCACATGATGTTCGAGCGTTTTGTGAGCCGCGAGCGCAACGAGCCGCCCGACATCGATGTGGATTTTGAACACCAGCGCCGCGAGGAGGTGATCCAGTACATCTACACAAAGTACGGCCGCGAACGCGCCGCCATTGCCGCCACCGTCATCAGCTACCGCCCGCGCAGTGCGTTGCGCGACGTGGGCCACGCGCTGGAGATTCCCGAGGCGCTGATCGTCGCGCTGTCCAAGGAACACCCCGGCATGTACGACCGCGAGGTGCTGGTGGAGCGGCTGCAGTCTGCTATCGAAAAAGTAGCTGCTGATACAGACTCCACGAGGGCCATGGCCGAATTTCCTTCGGAACAACGGCTGCAGCAGTGGCTGGCGTTGGCCATCCAGCTGCAGCGCTTTCCGCGCCACCTGAGCCAGCACGTGGGCGGCTTTGTGCTGACCCAGGGGCCGCTGACCCGACTGGTGCCAGTGGAAAACGCTGCCATGCCGGACCGTTCCATCATCCAGTGGGACAAGGATGACCTGGACGCCGTGGGTCTGATGAAGGTCGATGTGCTGGCCCTGGGCATGCTCAGTGCCATCCGCCGCTGCCTGGCCCTGGTCACGCAGTGGCGCGGACTGCTAAAGCCCATGCGCCTGCAGGATGTGCCGCGTGAGGATGCGGCCACCTACGACATGATTTGCAAGGCCGACACCGTGGGCGTGTTCCAGATCGAAAGCCGCGCGCAGATGAGCATGCTGCCGCGCCTGCAGCCCCGCTGCTTTTACGACCTGGTGGTGGAGGTGGCCATCGTGCGGCCCGGCCCCATCCAGGGCGGCATGGTGCACCCGTACCTGAAGGCGCGCAAAGACCCGGAAGCCTATGCGTCGCCGTATCCGGACCTGCGCCGGGCACTGGAGCGCACGCACGGCATCCCCATCTTTCAGGAGCAGGTGATGCAGATCGCGGTGATCGCGGCCGGCTTCACGCCCGGCGAGGCCGATGGCCTGCGCCGCTCCATGGCCGCCTGGAAGCGCCACGGCAACGTCAGCAAATACCACGACCGCCTGGTGGGCGGCATGCTGGAGCGCGGCTACCCGCTGGACTTTGCCGAGGCCATCTTCAAGCAGATGGAGGGCTTTGGTGAATATGGCTTCCCCGAGAGCCACGCTGCCAGCTTTGCCATTCTGGTCTATATCAGCTGCTGGCTGAAAAAACACGAGCCGGCCTGCTTCCTCGCCGCCATGCTCAACAGCCAGCCGTTGGGCTTCTATGGCCCGGCCCAACTGGTGCAGGACGCGCAGCGCCACGGCGTGGAAGTGCGCGCCGTGGATGTGTCGCACAGCGATTGGGATTGCACTCCTGAGGCCATGGGGTCAGACCACCGCGATAGCGTGTGCTCTGACCCCATCCGTATAGACCCCGCCATCCGCCTGGGCCTGCGCCAAGTCAGCGGCCTGCGCAAGGAAGTCGGCGAGCGCATCGCCGCCGAGCGTGCTCAAAAAGCCTTCACCAGCACCCAGGACCTGGCCCTGCGCTGCAACCTGGATGTGGGCGACCTGAAGGCCCTGGCCAGTGCCGATGCCTTGCTATCCCTGTCCGGACATCGCCGCCAGCAGGTGTGGGATGCGTCGGCCCTGAAGCCGGCCCCCGCGCTGCTCAAAGGGGTGCCGATTGCAGAAGATGAACTGTTGTTGCCGGCAGCACCCGAGGGCGAAGAGGTAACGTTTGACTACGCCGCACTGGGCCTGACCCTGCGCTCCCACCCCTTGCAGCTCTTGCGCGCACAGCTCTCCAAAAAGAAACTGCTCACGGCGGCGCAGATGGCCGACTACCCCAGCGGCCGGCTGGTGCGCGCCTGCGGCATCGTCACCATGCGCCAGCGCCCGCAGACCGCCAAGGGCGTGGTCTTCGTCACGCTGGAGGATGAGACCGGCAGCGTCAACGTGATTGTGTGGAAGGCTGTCAAGGAACGCTTTCGCCAGGAGGTCTACCAGTCCCGCCTGTTGGCCGTGTATGGCGTGTGGCAGCGCGATGAAGACAGCGGTGGTGAAGTCCGCCACGTGATCGCCAAACGCTTGGTGGACCTGACGCCCCTGCTGGGGGAGTTAGTCACTACCAGCCGGGATTTTCATTGAGGCAGTGGAGCGACATTACCTGCGGTTGTCTTCTCCGCGTTTGCGCTCATTGTCCTGATCACCTGGCCTGCTGGCAGCCGGCCTGGGTCGATTGGCGTTGCGCTCTTCCTTTGGCGCAGCCTGGGCTGGCGGTGGTGGCACTGCCGATTGGCCGCGCTCTTCGCCATTGCGACGCTGCTCGGGCCGACCGCGCTGCTCTGGTGGCCGTATAGCCGGTGGCGGAGCAACTTGGGGCACAACCGCAGGCGCTGGCATCGCGACTATGGGCCGTGGTGGCGGCGGTGGCGCGACTTGTTGGCCACGTTCTCCTGTTTGGCCGCGCTGCTCGCCATTGCCACGCTGGTCTGGGCGGCCGCGCTGTTCCGGAGAACGTGCAGACGGTACCGGGACAACTTGGGGTACGACGGCTGGCGCTGGCACCGGGGCAATGGGCCGTGGTGGCGGTGGCACGACCGCCTGGCCACGCTGGTCTGCATTGCCGCGCTGTTCCGGTGGCCGCTCTGCCGGTAAGGGCGTTGGTGTGCCCTTGCGATCATCGGATTTTCCACGCGAATCTTCCTTCCTCGCAGCGGGACCCGCTGGCGGCGGACGCACGGTCGGCGGCGCCACCTGTGCCGGTGCCACCACGTTGACCACCGGTGCGGGAGCGGCCGCCGCTGCCGGTTTCAATCCCTTGCGGTCAGCGGCGTCAAGCGGGCGGCCGGGCTTGGTTGCCAGTTGTTCGCGCTGCGCCGCGAAACCGGCGTGGGCAGCAGCCGGCGCGGTGCGGGCGACCACCGGCCGCTCGAACACGCGCTCGGGCGGCCCTTCGCCCCGTTGTTGGCCACGTTGTTCGCCTCGCTCACCACGGGCGCCAGCGCCACGCACGCTTCGCTCAGTCGGCGCCACAGCTGCCACGTTAGCAACCGCTGCGCGCGCCAGCTGTTCGCGCGACACCCGCACCGCGGCCTTGGACACTGGCTGCGATTGCACGAAGGCGGTCACCGGCACGGCGATCACGGCCCCCGGCACAACCCGGTTGGCGTAAATGACATTGGTGATATTGGTGACGTTCGTAGTGTTGTAGGTTTTGTAGGTGTTGTTGATGACCGTGGTGTTGACCACCGTGTTGCTGCGGTTGATCTGCTCGAAATAGCCTCGGCTTACCGGATAGGACGGCCGATAGACCTCGCGCGGCGCCAGCGGGAACCACGCCACGCCTCCGACATTGCCGCTGGAGATCGTCAGCTGGAAGTTGCTGCCACCCACGAACGCGACCAGCGCAGGTGCGTAATAGGCCGGGGCGCGCACCGGGCCGGGTACCCAGACCCAGGTGCCGCGCATATGGGCCCAGCGGCCGTAGTGGGATACCGCGAAGCCCCAGGGCGCGTCATCGACCCAGGTCCAGCCCCAGGGGTCAATCCAGGTCCAGTGGCCGTCGCGGTAAGGGGCCCAGCCGGTCGCTACGCGGTTGGGAACCCAGACGTTGCCGTAGTTCGGTTCGACCCGCCACGTGCCGTTGGCATCCAGGTCCTGGTAGCCGACCACGTCGGGCGAGACATAACGGGCCGAGGGCGAGCTGTCGTAGCTGCGGTCACGGCTGCTGGCCCAGCGATCGAATTCATCGACCGGTGGCGCGCTCAGATACTCGTATTCGCGTAAACCGGTCCCCATGAAGCGATAGGGCTGGCGTGCATCGATGACATACGCGGCACCTTCGCCGTAGGCCTCGCCCTGGCCTTTGCGCACGATGATGTCGGTCGCATTGCCATCGGGGTCCACCGCGATCCGGTATGCCCCCGGTTTGCGCAGCGTAAAGGCGAGATTGGGCGTATCGACCTCAACCACCTGGTTGGGCGCCAGGCGACGCACATTGACGTTCAGCGTGCCCTGCGTCAATTGCAGTTGGGCGATTCGATCATCCAGGTTGAGCACAACGACACTGGTTGCGCCGTTCATGCGAACGCTCGCCCCGCCGATCTGGATTTCGGCGCGTGCACGCTCATCGGTCCACAGACGGTCGCCCGAGCCCAACGGCCGGTTGATCGTCGCCGGGTCCCATTCGGTCTCGCCAGCGGGCGAGAAACTGACCGCACCGCTCATATAGCCAAGACGTGCGACGCGCGACGGCGGGTCGGCGTTGGCCCAGCCGCTGAAAGCCAGCAGTGCGACACCGGCGACAAAGGCGACGGCGCGCAGACGGAAAGTTTGCAATTGCATGGCAATTCCTTACGAAAGAGTTCTCTCACCGAGTACCCTAACGCTTGCCATGCGCGTCGTCCGTTCGCTACCGCACGACGCCGTTCAGGCGCGGCCCCGCCTTACCGGAACACCAGCACCGGAATCTTGGTGTGTGTCAGTACCTTGTGGGTTTCACTACCCATGACCAGTGCCCGCATGCCGCGGCGGCCGTGGGAAGCCTGGAAGATCACATCACAGCCCTGGTTCTGTGCGGTCTTGACGATTTCCTCGTACGGGTGCTCGCTCTCGCGGTGCACCAGTTCGCACTCCACACCGGCTGCGCTGGCCGCCTCTTTCAGCACGTTGAGATTGCGCTGGGCCAGGGCTTTCACGTCGAGTGCATACTGCTGCGCCGTGTCGGCAATCTGCATGCCATCGAGTGCAATGAAATGGAAAGGCGTGGTCACCGTCAGGCCGGTGATTCTGGCGTTGATTTCCTTTGCAAATTTGACGCCGTTGGTGATGGCCATATTGGACAGCTCGGAGCCATCGGTGGGGATCAGAATGTGTTTGAACATATCAACCTCCTGATCGTCGGGGCACCGGGAAGCCGGTACACCGCCAGACGAACCCCAAGTATCGGAAGACTTCGTACCAATTACAAACAAATCTCCCACTACAACTTGATTTCCACCCCAAAGTTGAAACTGCTGCGTCCGCTGCGCAGGCTGTTGCTGGCATAGCCATCGCTGGTCTGGGTCAGGGACTCGTTGTCCACCGGTGCCAGGTTGTTCACCGACACCCGGGCCGACACCTTGGGGCTCATCACCCATTGGGCGAACAGGTCGACGCTGCGGCTGCGGGACTGGTCCAGCGTTTGCGAGAGGGACTGTTGCGTGGTGTAACCCGGCGTGAAGGCCAGGCTGCCACCCAGCATCAGCGGCAGGCCGCTGACCCGGTAGTCAAACCCAAAGTTTCCGGACCAGGGCTGTTGACCATCCAGACGGTTGTTGGGGCCGGGCAGGGCCTCGACGCTGGACTGGTAGATGTTGACCGCGCCACGCAGGTTGAGCGGCAATTTGGCGTCAACCAGTCCGGGCACCAGTTCACCGGCACGGCCCTTGATTTCCAGCTCCAGGCCGCGCGTCATGGCCTTGGAGAAATTGACGGGCTGCGACACCCAGCGCGGCACGCCGGACCAGGCCACGCTCTGCAAACGCGTCACACTGCGGATCAGGTCGTCGACCTTGCGGTAAAACACCCCCACACTGATCAGGCCGCCTGCGGCCAAGTACTTCTCAAACGCAATGTCCAGGCCGGTGGCCAGCTCGGGCAGCAGGGCGGGGTTGCCCATGCGGTCGGGTGACAGCTCGGTATTGGTCTTGCTGGTGTCGGCGAACTGGCCGCTGAGGTAGGGGCGCGCCATCAGAGCCGACAGGTCGGGTGCCTTGTAGCTGCGTGTGATGCTGGCGCGAATCAGGTCGCGTCCCGCGGCATCCAGCTTGTAGTTGAGGTGCACCATCGGTGTGGTCACATTGCTGGTATTGCTCAAGGGGTTCGCGATGCCGTCGCTCTCGCTGGCGATCTGTTCGGAGCGCACACCCAGATAGGTCGACCACTGTTTGTTGATCTCCCACTCGTCCTGAACAAACAGTGCGCGCCGTGCAATCTTGGCGGCGAACGGCTGTCCCTCAAAATCCGCCAGCAACGGCACGCCTTGCTGGGTGATGGCACGCTTTTCGTCGCGCTGGCGCCATTCCAGGTCCCAGCCGACGGTCAGACTGTGTTCCGCATTCAACAACCGGCTGTAGTTGCCCGCTTGCGTCAGGCTCAGGTCCGCGTTGTCGGCAATGATGCGCCGCTGCGGCTGTACCAGCCCCGCACTCTGCCCGTCAAAACTGCCTTTGGACGCAGACAGGCCGACTTTCAGCTCGATGCGCTCAGTGCCACTCAGGTGGTTGACCCATTGCAGGTTGCTGCGCACGCTTTGCCAGCCACCCCGGTATTCACCGTCGTCGTCCAGACTGGGGTTGCCAGTCAGCACCTGGTTCTGGAAGCTGGCCTGGTTGTTCCAGATGCCCTTTTGCAGAAAGCTTTGCCAGGTCAGCGTTTCGTCGTCGCTGATGCGCCAGTTCAGGCGCGGCCCGATGTTGATGCCATGGCCAAACGACAGCGACTCCCCTTGTTGCCGTGCGAGGGACGCCAGGCCATCCTGCCCCGGTGCGCTGCGCCAGACGACGGTGTCATTGCGGTTGCGCCATTGAAACAGCGAGACCGGCAACGACAATGAAAATCCATCCCACTTCTCGCCCAGAGTCCAGCTGCCGGACACGGTGGGGCGGTCCACGCTGTAGCCCACGCCCACGCGCAGATCCCGCTGCGAGACTTTGGGCGCGTCCTTCAAAATGATGTTGATGGCACCGGCCACGGCCTGCGCGCTTTGGTTGGCGGTCGGGCCCTTCGTCACTTCAATGCGCTCCACCTGTGCCGGGTCCAACTGGTCCAGCGCAAAGCCGGGGGGCGCCGGGTCGCCGTTGATCAGGATCAGCGTGTAGCCCGAACCCAGCCCCCGCATGCGCGGCGCATTGCCCTGCATGGTGATGCCGGGCAGGCGCTTGAGCACGTCGGCCACATTGTTGTCGCCGTATTTGTCCAGCTCCTCGCGGCCATAGACCTGCTTGGCGATTTGTGCCCTGCGCCGCAGGTCGTTGTCGTTGGACTGCTTGCCCAGAACCTCGACCCGCTCCAGTTTGCTGCCCGGTGCGCGGGCTGCCGGTTCGCCGGTGCCGCCGGGCACTTCTTGTGCCCGGGCGGACACGACGGACAGACCCGCCAGGGTCACAATGCACGTGAATGTGCCGAAAAAAGGTTTCAAAGACAGCTCCCAATTGTTTGGGTGCGATTGTCGGGGTTTTGCGTAAGAGAGTGGGCCGATGCCGGGTTTAAGGGTTATATGCAAGCTGCCACCATTGCCTCTCACCGCTTCGGCTACACCGAAACCAGTCTGCGTGCGATACAGCCGGACCCGCGGGGCTGGGTGCTGGACCAGTTTCGCCAACCGGCTGCCATGGATGCGAGCGGACTGATTGACAGTGTGGCCGCGATGCAGCTGACCCGCGAGGTACTGAAGGGCGCCTTGCAGGCCAAACCGGATGCAGATGGCAAGAAGCCGGGCGATGACTTGGGGCCGGCAACGCCGTCGCGCCTGGAACTGCGCAGGACCAACCTCAAGGGGTTGCAACGGCGCTGGCAGCACATCGTGGCTACCCCCACGCCAGTGGCCGAGCGCTGGGTGCAGTTTTGGGCCAACCACTTCTGTGTTGCCGCGACCAAGGGCAGCATGCTGGCACTGGTGTGGCCGCACGAATACGAGGCCATCCGCCCCAACGCCTTTACCGACTTCAAGACCCTGCTGCGTGCCGCCGTGCTGCATCCGGCCATGCTGCTGTACCTGGACAACGCCCAGTCGATCGGCCCGGACTCGCGGGGTGGCCAGCGCCGCAAAAAAGGCCTGAACGAGAATCTGGCGCGTGAGTTGCTGGAGCTGCACACGCTGGGCGTGAACGCTGGCTACACGCAGGAGGACGTCACCCAGACGGCCCGGCTGTTGACGGGCTGGACGGTGGGGCCGCAGACCGGGGGCAAGGTCGCATTCGTCCCCATCATCCACGAGCCAGGCAGCAAGACCATATTGGGCAAGCGCTATGCAGAAGGGCCCCAGGCCCTGGACCAGCTGCTCGGCGACTTGAGCGCGCACCCGGCGTGTGCCCGGTTTGTGGCGGCCAAGCTGGTGCGGCATTTCGTGACGGACGAGCCGCCCGCGGCGCTGGTGGACGCCGTGGCGCTGCGCTTTCGTGAAAGCGGTGGCGATATGCAGGCCGTGGCCCGCGCCCTGTTTGGACACGACCTGGCCTGGAACCCGCAGCACGCACCCAAGTTCAAGCGTCCGGAAGATCTGGTGTTGTCGGCACACCGCATGCTCAAGATGCCCGTGGCATCCATGGAGCAAACGGTGCGGACGTTGCAGGATATGGGGCAGGCGGTGGGCCGGGCTCCGTCACCTCAGGGTTGGCCGGACCGCACGCAAGACTGGCTGTCACCCGACGCTTTGCTGAAACGGGTGCAGTGGGCGGACCGCTTTGGTTCCGCCAACAGCGATGCCGCCGATGCGCGGGCTCTGTCGCGACTGGCCTGGGGCGACGACCTGAGCGACACCACGCTAAAACACATCGAGCGCGCAGAAAGCAGCGCGCAGGCCCTGGCATTGGCCCTGGCAAGCCCCGAATTTCAACGGAGATAAGGCAATGACCACACCCCTAAGCCGCCGCGCTGCACTGCACTGGCTGGGCGCGGCCGCAGCGGCCTCGGCCCTGCTGCCTGCACGCCTGGCATTGGCCGCGCCATCCCGTTCACAGGACCCGCAAGGGGCACGCTTGGTGGTGGTCCTGCTGCGCGGAGCACTGGACGGGCTGGCCGCTGTGCCAGCGTATGGGGACGCGGCGTGGTCCGCGCTACGGGGTCACGCCGATGCGGATGCAGCGGCTGCCAAAGGCGTGCCCGTGCCCGCCGCATTGCGTCTGGATGCCAACTTCGGTCTGCACCCGTCGCTCGCCCATTTGCACGCGTGGTATGGACAGAACGAACTGCTGGTGGTGCACGCCACGGCGAGCCCCTACCGCGAACGCTCCCACTTCGATGCGCAGCAATTGCTGGAGAGTGGTGGCGACAAACCCTTTGCGCTGAATACTGGCTGGCTCGGCCGCGCGTTGCAAGTTACCGCAAAGCCTGCGATTGCCCTTGCCGCCGCCATGCCGCTGGCGTTGCGCGGAGCCGATGGCGCCAGCACCTGGACGCCGGACCGGCGCCAGGACGCCGACCAGGACCTGATGGCGCGTGTCGGCCAGATGTACCGCGACGACCCGCAACTGGCCGCCGCCCTGGCACAGGCCATGGGCCAGCAAGACATGACCATGGGTGCCGATGGGGGCGCCGGTTTTGCCGGACTGGCCAAGCAGGCGGGAAGCTTTTTGGCCGATCCCAAAGGCCCCCGGGTGGCCTGGCTGGAGGCTGGTGGCTGGGACACCCACGCCAACCAGTCGGCCCGACTGACGCGCTTGCTGACGGGTCTGGACGACGGACTGGCTGCCTTGCGCGCGGGCCTGGGCGCCCATTGGGCCCACACGACCGTGCTGGTCATGACCGAGTTTGGCCGATCCGCCACCTACAACGGCACCGGTGGCACCGACCACGGCACGGGCGGTGTGGCGTTTCTGGCCGGTGGCAATGTGGCCGGTGGCAAGGTACTGGCCGACTGGCCCGGCCTGGCCAAGGGACAATTGCTGGACGGCCGCGACCTGAAGCCGACGATAGACTTGCGCAGCGTCATCGCGCCGGTCGTGCAACACCAGTTTGCACTGAGCACCGCGCAACTGCAGTCGGTCGTGCTGCCGGGGGTTGGCAAACCAACGTTGAATTTTTGGCGCACGTGAACGCCTGGAGAATGGACACCATGTTTGGAAAAAACACCATGAGGTTGGCGGTGCTGGCGGCGGTGCTCGTGCTCGGCGGCGGCGCCGTCTGTGCGCAATCGGTGGCCGTGCCGGACCCCAAGGAATGGGCGGCGCTCAGCCCTGAGCAGCAAAGTCAGCAAAGGGCAGACATTCGCCGCCAGCTGGCCCACGCCAGCCCGCAGGAGCGCGAGGCGTTTCGCAAAGGCCTGCGGGAGCGCCTGCTGGGGATGAGCCCGCAGGAGCGTAGGGCACTGGCAGAAAAGACGCGGGAAACCTGGCGCCACATGAGCCCCGAGCAGCGGGAGAAATTCAAGGAAGAACGTCGCGAAAAGTTCAAGGGATTGCCCCCTGAAGAACGCAAGAACCTGCTGGAACAGCGGCGGGCCATGCTGGAAAAACTCAGCCCGGAAGAGCGCGCGGCATTGCGCGAAAAACTTCCCCCGCACTGAGGTGTGCCCATGACCGACACCAGCAGCACCCGATCATCCGCCGGGTTTGTGGGCCACTGGAGCGGTCGCCTGGTGCGTGCGTTGGAGTTTGGCGCGACGGGGCGCCCGGCCGGCGGTGACTGGGCGTTGTGGCACAAGGCCTGTGCCGGCCATGCGCCCAGTGCCACGGAATTGGTGCAGGCTCTCACCCCGCAGGCCCATGGGCTTGCCATGCAAATGCTGCGCAAGAACGAAGACGCGCAGGACGTCGTGCAAGAGTCCTTTCTGCGTCTGTGGAGCAGTCAGCCCAGTGACGCCATGGGTGCGCAACTGGCGACCTACTTCCATACGATTGTCCTGAACCGCTGCAGAACCCATTTGATCCGCCGCCGGGAATTTGGAACCGAAGACGAGACGTTGCAACAGCTGGTGGAAGACCGGCAGCGCGACGATGCAGCGCATGACGCCGAACTGCCGCGCGCCAGTGCTGTCCAAATCCAGCATGCCATGGCGGGCCTGCGACCCCGCCAGCGCATGGCATTGGGCATGTGGGCCTATGCCGATGCGGACGTGGCGGACATTGCCCGGGCACTTGACATCGAAGTCAATGCGGCACACCAGTTGCTGCACCGCGCGAAGCTTGCACTGCGCACGGCCCTCATAGGAGTTTCACCATGACAAGCAAACAAGGCCCAACGCCTGGCACCGATGCGCAACTGCGTCAGGCCCTGCGAGCGTCGTTGGGGCAATCCCCGGCGGATGGTCTGAACGATTTACAGGCCCGCGTCATGGCGCAGTGGACCCTGCGCACCGCTAGCGCAGAGCCCGTGGCGGGCGGGACTGGCGGCGTTTTGCAGTTGGGCCTGTACTCCGTGCGGGTGCAGGTGGTGTTGCTGGCCCTGGTATTGGTGGCGGTGCTCGGCTGGCAGTCCCTGCGCAACCACGCCGACACGTCGCCGGACGATTTGCTGGAGCCTGACGTTCTCGCGCTGATGGCGCTGGGCGAGTTATGACGGGTCACCAATGGCCACGCGGGTGAGCTGGGCCTGCGCCTGCAGCCAGTCGCAAAACGCCACAATCTCCGGGCGTGCAGTGGCGCGGGGGCCGACCAGCAGCCAGTAGACCATCGGCGATTCCAGTCGCATGCGGGGCAGGATCTCGACCAGGTCCCCGCTGGCCAGGCTGTCCGCCACCAGGGGCATGCGGGCCAGGGCCAGGCCTTGGCCTGTCAGTGCGGCCTGGGCAATCTGGTGCGCATAGTTGAAATACAGCCAGCGTTTGGGCTCCAGGTTTTTGAAGTTGTGGGTGTCGAGCCAGCGCCGCCAGGTCAACCACTCCAGGTTTTGTGTGCGGTGCGAATCGCTGGCTTCGATGAGGCCGAAGTGCACCAGGTCGGTCCCTTTCTTCAAGGGGTGTCCACTCTTGAGCAGCCAGGGGCTGGCCACGGGGGTGAGTTGTTCACCAAACAGCCGGATGGCCTGGGGTGGCACCTGGGCCGGCCGCGCGTACCGCAGGGCCACGTCCACATCCGCTGTTTCCATGTCCACGGGCACATCACTGGCATCGATGCGGATGTCGATGTCCGGATGGGCACTCTGAAAATCTTCGAGGCGCGGAATCAGCCACATCGACGCAAACGAGGCCCAGGTGCTGATGGTCACGCTCTTGCGTCCGGCACTGCGCCGGATCAGGCGCACCGTGCTGTCCATGCGCTCCAGCGACGGCAGCACGGCCCGCAGCAACTGGGCACCGGCGGCGGTCAGTTCCACCGCGCGGGTATGGCGCAGGAACAGGGGCACGCCAACCTCTTCTTCCATGGCCTGGATCTGGCGACTCACGGCGCTTTGGGTCAGCGAGAGCTCTTCGGCCGCGGCACGAAAGTTCAGGTGCCGGGCCACGGCCTCGAACGCGCGCAAATGGCCCACGGCGATGGGCCGGGTGCGCAGGTGGTTTTCGGAATGTTGCATGGCGCAGCGCGATGGAGCTTTGTTGATTGATGCGAAAAGGGAATGAATAGCTTATCCCGATTTCATTGGACGATCAAGGGTTATCCCGCGATCATTCAGGCATCAAACGCAGCACAACGCAGCAAAGGAGCGCACGATGTCAAGCAGCAATTTCCTGGAATTTCAAACCTCCCACAGCCAGGACACTGTCCCTGGTTTCTGGAAGCTGGCCCCCGGGCGGGCGCTCAGTCTGCAGCCGCGCCAGCCGGGTTGGTTGCGGGTTGCGCAAGGCCAGGTGTGGGTGACGCTGGGCGCTCGGCACCAGGGTGCAGGTAACGAGTTGGGCGATCACTTCCTGCACGCGGGTGAGCAACTGGCCGTTCGTCCGGGCCAGCACCTGGTGCTGGAACCCTTTGAACGTGGGCAGCAGCAAGCGGTGTTTTTTGAGTGGACACCGGGCCTTGAAGCCGTCCAGGTACCAGTCGCCCAGAACCTTGGTGCTGTGACACTGCCACTGCGGGAACTGGGCATGGCGCTGGGCATGGTGGGGTCGGCTCTGGGGCATCTGGGCTTGGGGCTGCTGGCCTATGGCCGGCAAGTGGTGTCGGGTCGGCCTGTGGTGCAGGCACCGCACTGCAGTTAACCGAGATGGTTCATTTTTCAGTGTAGGCATTGCAGCCATTGCTTGCGGTGCGGGTTTGGCGGGGCCGGTGGGCCGGGTGTCCCTTCTCTGGCCCACGCTCGCGGGCGACTGTTTTCGGCTCGCATAGGTTGCTGCGTCAACGCGTGTGTTGGCCAGCCTGTTCTGTGGCGACCGCGAATGGGGCCGACGAAGGGACACCCAGCCCACCGACCTTACGGTGCGTAGCAGTAATCGCTACAAAATACATAGCTACTCATGTCCATTTCACGAGGGCTAGCTGTGAAGTTCCAATAGGTTGTATTTGTTCATCCGAGTTGAGTTTGAGAAACTGGGAATCGCCAAACCCCCAATAACCTCAAGGAACTCAACCAGATGAACATCCATAAGAATGCCCGACTTACTCTT
>Ga0208514_100316_pt1 | contig 30998 bp, 29 predicted proteins | sample LakWasMet70_HOW9_2_FD_183900 | JGI IMG/M metagenome (GOLD analysis project Ga0208514, IMG submission 183900) | Freshwater sediment methanotrophic microbial communities from Lake Washington under simulated oxygen tension - Sediment Metagenome... | ecosystem: Environmental > Aquatic > Freshwater >...
CTAAAAGCGTTCCATAAATCGCGACGTGATATTTTATAAACCCCTTAACTTCGCCATCAGAAGTTCCCTGTTCTATTTTTGTCCGGGTTGGCAAAGTTGTTTTACACAGGTTTAGTACCTGCATCAAACCCTTGCAAAACCTCACCAGCAATTAGCCTGGCAGCGACGTCAGCAATCTTAACCCGCTTGGATCTGGCGTAATTTCGTAAGTGTCCAAATGCAGAAACCCGATTGAATGCGTATTGTTCCATTAGCAAACCAATCGCAACATCAACCTCAAAGTTATTGTTTAAAGCAAACGATAAATTTTCAATATATTGTTCAGCCTTTTGCATGCCATCGGCTCTCAATAGCACTACCTCAATAACCGGTACGATCTTTGCAACGTCAATCGGTTTAATAAGATAACCGTAAGCGCCGGAAATGGCCGCTGTCTGAGCCATTTCGGCATCACTGTAGGCTGACAGGAAAACGACTGGGATTTTTTTTTCGGTTAAAATCTTGGCTACATCAAAACCAGTCATGTTGGGCATGCGAATATCAACCAAGGCTAAATCAGGGTCCTCAGATTCACAAATTTCCAAAGCCAACGCGCCGTTGTGCGCTTTCAGCACAGTGTAACCAACTGCCTGCAAGCCCATTGTGGTTGTCGCTAATGCCAACAGGTCATCTTCTATTACAAGAATTTTTGTCATGTATTAACTGTTACGCCTCTGACCATAGCGAAGGAGAAACAGGTACTGGACGCCAGCCACCATAAAATCGACACGTTATGGCCTGGCTATTTGACAGCAATAATTGTGCAAAGGGATAATTTGAATAACTGACGGCCATTGGGTCAGATAAGAAAAAAGACATGGGTACAGCTCCGTTACTTCTGGATAAATCAAATTTGTTTAGACAACGGAGTTCGGGTTGCAACGACAGTATTCTCACAGTTATCAACACTGATTGCAATCCCGTTAAATCAGAAAGATATAAATATTAATTTGTTATCTTAACCAAGAAAAAACCTGTGCAAAATTTTTAGATTTATAAAACAACATTCTGATTTATTACCCTATGACACGGAACCAACGGTCAAGTCTTCATCATTTTCTTCAAAAATAATAATAGGCTGTTCAAGATATAATTCCGCACAAACCAAACTATCCCTGTTAGTTAACGATAGCCTAACTCCCTGTTGAGGCAACATGGCTCTTATCAATGACAAGCCCAAACCCAAGCCAACTCCCCGTTCAAAATCGGGGAATAAATCTTGATTATGACAGCTGTTTTGTATGCTAAGCGTAACTGAGTTATCAGACACAGTTAGCCCTATTGCGATGTTATCGGGTATTAACGTGTTACTGTGTTTTACAGCATTAATGATCAGTTCGTTAATAACTAATGCAATTGGCACAGCGATGTCCGTCGTTAACAATACATGCCGATCTCCATCAAAATGGTAATCGAGACGGATTGAAGAGAACGCTTCAACCGACTTGCATATTTCAGTAATAATTTCGCACAAACAAGGGGTATCCGTGTGCCGTTGGCCTTGTATGCCATAAACAACCGCAATTGAATTTATTGTGGCAACAATCTCTTGAAGAAATGTTTTCTCATTCGGATTTTTATGCGCATAGAGATTTAATAAACCTAATAAGCCTTGCAAATGGTTTTTAATCCGATGATGCACCTCCTGCACTAACATATCGCGCTGTTGTTCCAATTGCCGGATACGGATCGTTTCCTTTTGTTTTCGCTCGGTTATATCCCGAACAAAAGAAAATATTTGTTTTTTATCATAGAGATAAGCAATACTGACTTCAACATCAATGGTGTGACCATCTTTACAGAGGAACAATGTCTCAAATCTGCCAAAGCCCTGCGAAACGAGTTGATATAATCGTTTAGAAAATTGTTCCGGCGATTCAAGCGCAACAATATCGCTAAATGTCATCGTCATCAGTTCTGATTTTGAATACCCCAGCATGAGACAAAAATCAGCATTGGCGTCTAAAAATTGCCCGTCTAACTGCGCAAAACAAAAACCGTCTAAAGAAACACTTAATAATTTGCGGCTGAATTGTTCACTTTTTCGTAATTCCAGCTCAACTTTTTTTATCTTGCTTATATCAGTCACTAAAACAAAAAATCCCTGGACGCCCTGTTCAGATATATCAGGGATATAAGAGGCCAAGCTATAAACTTTTTCGCCGGAAGAAGTGTTAATGATGCGCTCAAAAAGCTGAGGCTTTCCGTCAAGTACATTGCGAATATAGGGCAAATTGAGTTTATATAATTCTTCACCAATAACCTGCCGCAGTGTTTTTCCCTTAAGCTGCTCTGGCTGAATGCCAAACCAATCAAAATACGCTTTATTACCAAATTCGTTAATCAGGTTTTTGTTCCAGTAACCAATTAAAGCGGGCATATTGTCCAGCACGACTTGCAAGCGATGCTCGCTTTGCTGCAAGGCGCTTTCAATTTCTTTTCTGCTATTAACTTCTTGTATTTGTTCGATTATATAGTTTGGCTCACCGAATTCGTCATGCAATATCAAGCAGATCAGGTTTACCCAAACCACTGACTTATCCTTGCGCAGAAAGCGTTGCTCAACCTGATAGGTTTCGTATTGATGCTGCTTTAGTTTCTGCAAGAAGGCATCATAAATGTCCCAGTCTTCAGGATGCTGAATTTGCTGACATTTAAGATTTAATAATTCGGCTTTAGAGTAGCCTAGCAGTTGCTCAAGTGCATGATTGGTTTCTATAAATTCGCCCGACATTGAAACGATAGCCACGCCAATAGGAGGGGGGTCCAAAAGGTTCTTTAGTTGGTATTCCGACGTTAAGCTACCGGTAATATCTTCATGCACGACCATCGCATATAACTGGTTATCAAATTTAACTGGCGTTATTCGAACCTGAAACCAGCTGTCTGTATTTAATTTGGTTGATAGTTGTAGTAAGAATTCAGATTTTAAACCCGTAATAACGGCATCTAAACCTTTAAGAAGCGCAGAAAGGTGTTGATTTTGGTACAAATCGCCTTCTTGGCAAAACAATAAAAAGTTTTTGTTAACGCCATAATTACTTGAACTGATGGCATTTAAATCAATAAAACGAACCCATGCCTTATTGGCATAAATAATCACACCGGATTGATCAAAGATGGTAACTGGTGACGTTAGTGCATCAAGCACCGAACCAAATAGACTTGCGGGCATGAGCGTAAGATCCTCAAGCTAAAAACATCAGTATACCATTTATCAGTTAGGTCGATTTTTAACAGCAAATTAAGTATTTCTGCAAAAAAATTTGATTTTTAAGTGTAGGTGCCCATTTATTCAAAACCGCTAACGTTGAATACTTATCTATTTTATTTCTAATACATCTAAATTCTAATTTGCAAGCCCAGACAGGCTACAATCTGTCTATAGTGGCAACCATTGACTTTCCTAGTCGACTTTTTCTTACATCGGCGCTTTTGCCAACCCCAGTGATATAAAAAATGGATATTATCTTTAAAGAATACTGCCGCGTTGTTTGGCAAAAAAAATGGTATTTTCTACTGGCTTTGTTAGCCTTAACTGGTGCAGTCACATTCGACTTAGCCGCGCCACTCTATTACAAAAATATTGCAAATGATTTAGCGGCAGGCTATTCCGACAGCCGGTTGACTAACCTCTACGCCAACTTAAAAATGGTGGCCGTAATATATGGCTGCGTTTGGTTATCCTGGCGATTGCTGGAAATTGCTATCGTGCCGCTGGATGGTGGCGGCGTTAATCTATTGGAAAAACGCTGTTTTGATATTTTAAAAAAACAAAAATACGCGTTTTTTGAAAACCAATTTTCAGGCAGTTTAATTAAACAGGCCAATCGGTTTTCGCGCTCGTTTGAAATCATCATGGACTGGTTTTTATTCCAGTTTTTTATGAACATTGTGGCCATCAGCATAGCCTTTAGCATTTTTTACCAGCAACAACCCGAATTTGCCTTATATTTTATGATTTGGGTGGTGGTGTTTGTTAGCTGGAATATTGGCTATTCCATTTGGAAACTGCGTTTTGACCAAGCCGTGGCCAGTGCCGATTCTACCGTAGGCGGCCGGTATTCAGACGCCATTAGCAATATTTTTATCGTTAAAAGTTTTGCTCTGGAACAGCGCGAGCAAAACCGCATCAACACTGCATCTGACCAGGTGTACCGTAAAAAGAAAATTGCCTGGATTTTAATGTTTTTGTCCTTTGCCTTGCAGGGCTTAATGACCTTTGCCATTGAGTTATTTCTGGTTTATCTGATGATTCAGCAATGGCGGGCTGGACAATTTCAAATCGGCCAATTTGTGCTGTTTCAATCGATTATGCTGATGCTAATCCAGCGTTTATGGGAATTTGGCAGAAACTTTCGCAATTTTTTTACCGCACTGGCCGATGCCTCGGAAATGGCGGAAGTGTTTAAAATTCAGGACTTTGAAGAAAACAGCCCACATGCCACCGACTTATCCATTAAAAATGGTGCCATCAATTTTAATCACATTAACTTTAGCTATAACCCTGCCAATCAAAACCAGGAACAACTGTTTAGCGATTTTTCTTTAAGCATTAAAGCCGGTGAAAAAGTGGCTTTAGTTGGGCAATCCGGTTCTGGAAAATCTTCATTAACCAAATTGTTATTTCGATTTTTAGAGCCTCAACAAGGCCAGATTACCTTTGATGGGTTCGATGCCCGTGATTTCACACTAACCAGCTTGCGGCAACAAATTTCCATGGTGCCGCAACAGCCGGATTTATTTCACCGTTCAGTACGTGACAACATAACTTTAGGCACAACGGTTTCTGACGAGCAACTTTTGGCCGCAGCCCAAAAATCCCAAAGTTGGGACTTTATCCAAAAGCTACCTGAAAAATTTGACACCTTGGTGGGTGAACGCGGCGTTAAGTTATCCGGCGGCGAAAAACAACGTATTGCCATCGCGCGCGCTTTTTTAGAAGATGCGCCCATTGTGGTTTTGGATGAAGCCACCAGCGCGTTAGATTCCTTAACTGAAAAACAAATCCAGGTGGCCATTTTTGAATTAATAAAAAATAAAACTGCCATTGTTATCGCACATAGATTATCCACCATTTTAACTATGGATCGCATTATCGTGCTGGATAAAGGCAAAATTATTGAGCAAGGCAGCCATGACCAGCTACTAGAACTGCAAGGCAAATATTTTGCCATGTGGCAACATCAAAGCGGTGATTTTTTAGGCGAATAAATCTTTCTCAATACTATCAATACCTTCGGTAAAAAGCATTTTTGTTAGACTATTCAGGCAATTTGTCAAGGCCAATATTTTTTCAAAATACACAATATATTGTGCTATCCTATAAATAAATCACAACATGTCGTTACCAATCCACGAATCAGTTTCTGCTAAGCTGCTGATTTTTGGCTTGTTTTCGTTTACTCAAAAAACCACTCTTCCAGGGACTTTATCTATGACAGCACAACTGCATGTAATCGCTAATACTGTGACTGAAATTCCATTTCAGGATGCTTCCATGGATATTTGGGACACCAAATATCGCTTAAAAACCAAAGACGGCATTGCCATTGATGCCAACATAGATGAAACCTACCAACGGGTAGCGAAAGCACTTTCTGAAGTGGAAAAAGGCAAAGCCAAACAAGAACAATGCTACAAAGAATTCTTATGGGCGTTGCGCCAAGGCGTCATTCCGGCTGGCCGTATTATTTCCAATGCGGGTGCGTTGGAGCACAAACCTGCCACGTCTACGATTAACTGCACCGTATCCGGCACAATTGCTGATTCCATGGATGACATACTGGGCAAAGTGCATGAAGCAGGCTTAACCTTAAAAGCTGGCTGCGGTATCGGCTATGAATTCTCTACCCTGCGCCCTAAAGATGCTTATGTATCCGGCGCTGGCGCTTACACGTCCGGCCCGCTGTCGTTTATGGATATTTACGACAAAATGTGTTTTACCGTCTCATCAGCCGGTGGCCGCCGTGGCGCACAAATGGCCACTTTTGATGTTGGCCATCCCGATGTAGTTGAATTTATCCGCGCCAAACGCGAAGACGGCCGCTTACGTCAATTCAACTTATCGTTATTAATCACCACCGAGTTTGTCGAAGCCGTTAAAAATGACAAACCGTGGTCATTATCTTTCCCTGTCACTCAAAAAGAAGTGACTATGGATAATCTGGACTTACAAGACAGCAGCAAGATTATCTGGCGCGATTTACCCAGCAAGGAAAATTACGTGACCAATGAAGATGGCCTAACCGCCTGCCGCATCAGCAAAACCATGCCTGCACGCCGCTTGTGGGACATCATCATGAGCTCCACGTATGACTACGCAGAGCCGGGCTTTATCTTGATTGATAAAGTGAATGAAATGAACAACAACTGGTTCTGCGAAAAAATCCGCGCCACCAATCCATGTGGCGAACAGCCGCTGCCACCATATGGTAGCTGCTTGTTAGGTTCCATCAACCTAACCCGCTTTGTTACCAAGCCCTTTACCAAAGATGCCGGTTTTGATTGGGACAACTACCGCAAAACCATCAAAATATTTACCCGCATGCTGGATAACGTGGTAGAAATCAATGGTTTGCCCTTACCTAAGCAACGTGAAGAAATCACCAGCAAGCGCCGTCACGGCATGGGTTATTTGGGCTTAGGCTCAACTGTTACCATGCTGGGCATGAAATATGGCGATGATGAATCTTTGCAATTTACCGAACAAGTCACCAAAGTGCTTGCCATAGAAGGCTGGAAAGCAGGTCTTTCACTGGCCAAAGAAAAAGGCGCAGCGCCGATTATGGATCAGGAATTTACCGTTACCGGCGAAATGCTGCACAAACGCCCGGAAATGAAAGCAGATGGCTACAAAATCGGCGATACAGTGCCAGGTAAAGTCTTACACGCCAAATACAGCCGCTACATGCAGTTAGTGGCGCAAGAAGATCCAGCATTGGTGGCAGAACTGGCAGAAGTGGGCGCGCGCTTTACCCACCACAGCTCCATTGCGCCCACAGGCACTATCTCTTTATCGTTAGCAAACAACGCCAGCAACGGCATAGAGCCCAGCTTTGCGCACCACTATGCTCGTAATGTTATTAAAGCCGGTAAAAAATCCAAAGAAAAAGTCGACGTGTTTTCGTTTGAATTATTAGCCTACCGCGAAATGATCAACGCCAACGCCATGCCATACAGCCAAGACCCTAAACAAGCCTTGCCGGACTATTTTATAGCCGCTGATGACGTTACACCCAAACAACACGTAGACATTCAGGCTGCCGCACAAAAATGGATAGATTCGTCCATATCCAAAACCGCCAACGTGCCTACCGATTACCCGTATGAAGATTTTAAATCCATCTACGAATACGCCTACGACAAAGGCCTAAAAGGCTGCACCACCTTCCGCTTTAATCCTGAAGTCTTCCAGGGCGTGCTGGTGAAGGAATCCGATTTGGAAAACACCACCTATCAATTTACTTTGGACGATGGCTCGGTAGTGGAATTTAAAGGCAACGAAGAAATCGAATATGATGGCGAAATCCATAGTGCGGCGAATTTGTTTGATGCGTTGAAGGAAGGGTATTACGGGAAGTTTTGATTGTAAGGCAGCTAATTTTGAAAGAATTTTCCGAATATATCATTTATGTTGATGAAAGTGGGGATCATGGATTGAAAACTATTGATCCCTGCTATCCGGTATTTGTCTTAGTTTTTTGCATATTTAAGAAAGACGATTATGTGCACAAAGTTGTCCCGCTATTACAAAACTTTAAGTTTAAACACTTTGGTCATGACCAAGTTATTTTGCACGAAACGGACATTCGTAGAGATCGAGGTGACTTTACTCATTTAAAAAGCAAACAAATGAAAACCGATTTTTTAAATGAGTTAACAGAAATCATTGAAAATGTACCATTTACCGTCATTGGTTTAGTTATAAAAAAAGAACTTTACCTGCAACGTTATAAGACTCCTGAAAACCCTTATCACATTGCATTACGTTATGGATTAGAACGAGTTACCTATTTCTTAAACAGGCAAACAACGAAAACACACGTTGTCGTTGAGAAGCGAGGAAAGGTAGAGGATGATGAATTAGAACTAGAATTCCGGCGTATTTGTGATGGAGAGAACTATTTTCAGAAACCATTGGCTTATGAATTAGTTTTTGCAGATAAGAAAAGTAATTCCGCTGGTTTGCAGTTAGCAGATTTAGTCGCTCGCCCAATAGGGCTACATATACTTAAACCTGAGCAAGAAAACAGAGCATTTGAAATTATTAGTAAAAAACTTTATAGGAATGGGCGGGGAAATTCAAATGGCTATGGCTTAAAATGCTTTCCCTAAAAAACAAAAAGCCCCAGTGAAACCACTGAGGCTTTTGGTCGACCGAGAATCCCCAGTCCTTATTAACATTATCGGTTAGCAACGCTTACAAGTCAAGATAACCTAATTCGCATGAAAACGATAAAATGCAAGTTGGGAAATTTAACAACCAATTTTACTCTGTTAACCCAGCTATCATTCAAGCTGAATTGACAACATCTATTAAAGGCAAAACCCATGGCTACCAAACTAGACAAAAAAATCGTCGGCTACAAAGTCGTTAACAAAGACAACATTGAAGCCATCAAACCGGAAGAACAATCCGTAGAAAAAATGCACGAAAACGTGGAGCGCCCGGAAGTGCTGGTCGGCTCCACCTATAAAATCAAAACCCCGCAATCGGAACATGCCTTGTACATCACCATCAACGACATGATCCTAAACCAAGGCACCGAGCATGAAGAACGCCGCCCATACGAAATCTTCATCAACTCCAAAAACATGGAACATTTCCAATGGGTATTGGCCTTAACACGGGTTATCTCCGCCGTATTCCGCAAAGGCGGCGACGCCACGTTTTTAGTGGAAGAATTAAAAGCCGTATTCGACCCCAAAGGCGGCTACTTTAAAAAAGGCGGCGTGTTTATGCCATCCCTGGTCGCCGAAATCGGCTGCGCCATAGAATCGCACATGAAACACATCGGCATGATCAAATCCGTAGCCTTAACCGGCCACCACAAACAATTTCTAGCCGAAAAACGCGCAGAATTTGAAGCCATGCATGGCGAAACCAATGGCGATGCGTTTCCGGAAAAAGCGGTGTTGTGTAACAAGTGCAGTACCAAGGCGATGGTGTTGATGGATGGGTGTATGACTTGTTTGAATTGTGGGGAGAGTAAGTGTGGTTGAGTTGTGAATCATGGCAAGCAAGGATAATTGCTATAAAGTTCTATATTAAAGAGAAAATAAAATGCAGGAACAATTACTCCAAATACCTTTTTACAGTGACTGGAAATTTTGGTCGTTCGCGGTGGCACTCACGGCACTTGTATTATCTCAGTTGCCGCCACTTCACATTTTGTTTCGCCGAGTAAAGCTAGATGCTGAAGTGTATAGCCAAATATACATAACACATAAGCTAGGCAACCCAAATGCTCAATTGCACTTGATTTTTAGCAATACGGGCGGAGGAGAACTCCGCGTGCGTAACATAGAATTAAAGTTCAGTAAAAGTGATGGAGATGAATTTACTTTACCTGCAAAGAACTATTTACAACTGCCAAGTGATAAAGAAACAGTTTTGTTCACTTCTTTCAAACTGAAACCCGGCGAGGAATGGGCACATATTGTAAATTTTTTGAATTTCTTCTCTCGTAAAGAGGACAAGGAATATAGACAAATGGAATCCAATTTACGCCAAGATATTCTTGCCAAATTAGGGTCATCAGCAGATAAAAATGAAATAGTATCCGCTGAAGATGACAACGTTACACCACTAATAGAATTCTTCCAGAAAAAATTTAAATGGGGACACGGAGAATACAACATAACTTTACAAGTACAAACTGAGCCACCAAACGCTATTCAGGACAAACACTTTCGCATAACTTTATTCGAATCAGATTCAAATGAACTGGACGGATACAAAAATGACTATAAATATGGATTGGGCGTGTCATTAAACTCGGATAAACATACTGGACTACTTATATCGTTGTCAGAGGCATAAGCCCCGTAGGCCGGAATAAACCGGTTTGAGCGGGAGCGAAAATCGGTGTTTCCGGCACAACGAGGCACCAATGCCCGCCGGAAACAAGCACGCGTCGCTGCGCTGGCGCGGTTTTATTCCGGCCTACGATTTCTGGTTTCTGGCCAAATAATCCCCATTACACTTGTTGACTCCATTTTCAAAACTTGTTGAAACGGCTATCCCTGCTATGCTCAAAAAAATTAGTTGGGCAATCCCATGAGCAATTACCGGCGTTTATACATTCCTGGCGGCACTTATTCTTTTACGTTGGTGACCTATCAACGACAACCAATTTTTACTGACCCACAACATATTGATTTATTACGACAAGCGTTTCGCGAGGTGAAATCTAAACGGCCTTTTGATTTGTTGGCTATCGTAATTTTGCCAGATCACTTACATTGCATATGGCGACTGCCCGAGGGTGATGCTGATTTTTCTACTCGCTGGCAAATGGTTAAAACGGCATTTTCTCGACGCGTACCTGCAATTACCAACAAAGATGGCGCCAAACTCATCTGGCAACCCCGCTTTTACGAACACTGTATCCGTGATGAAGCTGATTTTAATAAACACCTGGATTACATCCATTACAATCCGGTTAAGCACGGGATTGCCCTAAATCCTGTCGATTGGCCTTATAGCTCTTTCCATCGTTTTGAAACAATTGGTTGGTATACAAATACTTGGGGAAACACTGTTCCTGATGATGTGGAAGATTTCGATCACGAATGAATCAAAAGTAGGCGTAAAAAACCGGCTTGAGCGGAAGCGTATACACTTGTTTCCAACAACCTCAATATATCAATGTCCGCCGGGGCAATTGCCAAGCCAGGGTTGAAACACGAATGGATTTCTTCAGCCTCCCGTTGAATGAGCCATATAAACCCAGCTCAGGACGAACGGAGTTTATACGGCTTAATGTTTTAGTCTTCTTTACGAAATTCGCCTTCTAAAACATTGGGTTCTGCTGGTTTTCCATTGCGAAAAACCGCACCATCAATCAAATGATGCTCAAGAATGTATTTGGCAATTTTTCTACGCAAAGACGGGATTAAACAGGCAAAACCTAAAATATCGGTAATAAAACCTGGCGTTAATAATAACGCGCCGCCCACTAGAATAATTGGGCCTTCAATCATTTCATAGGCAGGAATCGCGCCTTGGGCCAAGCTGGTTTGAAAGCGTTGAAATGTAGCAAATCCTTGTTGTTTTAACAACCAAGCGCCTAATACTGCGGTAAAAACAACCAGAAAAATGGTCGGAAATGGTCCTATAATGCCGCCAACTTCCAATAACAAGTAAATTTCGGCAAACGGTATAATTAATACAAACAGGAATATCAATTGAAAAATTTTCATTACAAAACTCAAAGCGAACAGGTAAGGATGACAATATAAGGGCAATTACGCTTAAATTCTAGGATAATATCTATTTATGATTTATAAACCAGGTATATGGCTGCTGATTATCACCTCATTCTTTGTACCTGCCCGGATCAAGCCACTGCTGAAGCACTCGCTAAGTTGCTGGTGACGTCAAAATTAGCCGCCTGTGTTAATGTTGTGCCTGGAATTTCTTCCTTTTACACCTGGAAAGGCCAACTGGAATCGGCGCAGGAGCATTTGCTGTTAATTAAAGCCAGACAAGATCACTACGCCCAACTGGAATCCGCCATAAAAAATAACCATCCGTATGAACTACCGGAAATCATTGCGCTCTCAATAGACCAAGGCTTACCAGAATACCTGAATTGGATTGACTCATGCCATCGTTCACAATAATTGCTGTTTTATTATTTTCCCTGTTTTGTCAGCCTGTTTGGGCTTTTGATAATGCAGAACCATTGCCGCCAGACCAAGTATTTCAAGTATCGGCACAAGCGCTGAATACTCAGGAAATTGAGCTAAGTTTTAGCATTCTCGATGGCTATTATTTGTATCGCGATAAAATAAAAGCTGAAACTAAAACCGCCCAAATCCAGTTAGAAACCCCCAGTTTTCCTGAAGGTGAAACCCGCCACGACAGTAACTTTGGTGATGTCATCGTCTTTCGGCATGATTTAAAAGTGCCCGTACGCGTTAATGCGCCAGCTGGCACAACGGCCTTACAGCTCACCGTTAAATATCAGGGGTGTGCTGACAAAGGGCTTTGTTACCCTCCGATGTCCAAAACTTTTGATCTAAGCTTACCTGCCGCAGAACCAGCAGCTAAAGCCGATCCACTGGCGCAATTGGTAAAAAATGCCGCTTCAGTTAAATTAAATTTGTTTGAAGATGAATTACTACCACCGGACAAAGCGTACCAGTTTTTTGCCACGGTTAAAGATGCCAACACCTTGCACGTTAACTGGGAAATTGCGCCAGGGTATTATCTTTATAAGGAAAAAGTCCAACTAGAGCTGATTAAAGAATCCGGCGTAACCTTAGGCACTTACACCATCCCCGCAGGCACGCCAAAGGAAGATGAAGCATTCGGCAAGGTAGAGGTTTTTCATGATGAACTGAGGTTTGATATACCATTAAATCGCACCAGCGCCCAGGCAGAAACCATCAAGTTAAAAGCCAAATTTCAGGGCTGTGCGGATCGCGGCGTGTGTTACCCGCCCATGAGCAAAGAAATCAGCCTTAACTTGCCCGCAACAACTACCGTCGCTCAACCGCAACCAGCCACTAGCGCACCGCTTTCTGAGCAAGACCAAATTGTTAAGTCCTTAAAGCAAGATAGTCTGGCGATGACGTTGTTGACGTTTTTTGGCTTTGGCTTGTTGTTGTCGTTAACACCCTGCGTGTTTCCAATGGTGCCGATTTTATCCGGCATCATCATTGGTCACGGCAAAAACACTAGCGTCTTGCACGGGTTTTTATTGTCCTTAAGCTATGTAACGGCATCGGCGATCACCTATACCATTTTCGGGGTATTGGCGGCCGTATTCGGCAGCAACTTACAAGTGCTGTTTCAGCAGCCTTGGATTATTGCCTTGTTCAGCACTATTTTTGTGTTGTTGGCCTTGTCCATGTTTGGTTTTTATCACTTGGACTTGCCCGATGCCATTCGAGCCAAATTGCATAATTCCTCAGAAAAACACCGCAATGGTTCTTTTTGGGGTGCTGCCATTATGGGCGCGTTATCGTCGTTAATTGTCGGCCCATGCGTTGCAGCACCACTGGCTGGTGCGTTGATTTACATAGGCCAAACGGGCAATGCTTTACTGGGTGGCAGCGCCTTGTTTGTGATGGGCATTGGCATGGGTGTGCCACTATTAATGTTGGGCGCATCGGCTGGCAAGCTGTTGCCGCAAAAAGGCGATTGGTTAAACTCGGTCAACGCAGTCTTCGGCGTGATAATGCTGGCGGTAGCTGTCTGGATGCTCAGCCGTATTTTACCTGCTGAAATCACCATGCTGCTGTGGTCGTTGTTATTGATTGTGCCAGCGATTTATTTGAATGCACTGGATTCTTTACCGGAGCATAGCACCGGCTGGCGCAAATTGTGGAAAGGATTAGGCGTAATTATGTTGTCGTACGGATTAATTCTGTTGGTTGGCTTTGGCCTGGGCAACAGCAATCCGCTTAAACCACTGCAAGGACTTGGTATAACCAGCGCAGCCGCAGCACCGCAAGCCCAGCATTTTGAAAAAGTCAGTTCAGTTGCCGAACTGGAAGCCAAACTGCAACAAGCAAAAACCAATCATCAACTGGTTATGTTGGATTTTTATGCCGATTGGTGCATATCCTGTAAAGAAATGGAAGCTTATACCTTTACCGATGCAACTGTTAAACAACATTTATCCGGCTTTATGTTATTGCAAGCGGATGTAACCGACAACACGGAAGCCGATAAGGCGCTGCTGGCCAAATTTAAATTAATCGGCCCGCCTGGCGTTATTTTTTACGATAAAAACCAGCAAGAACTTCCGGCACTACGGGTAATCGGCTATCAAGATGCCGCAGCCTTTGCTAAGACATTGCAGCGAGTTAAATCATGAAAAAATTGTTAATCATTATTGCGGTCGCCGCATTAGCCTTGGGCGGTGGATTTGCGGCCAGAAAATACCTGATTCCAGCAGAGACTAGCAACGCTGTCCTCACCCTGCCTGAATTTTCTTTGCCAGATCTAGCAGGTAAAACTCATGCGATGTCAGAATGGCAGGGTAAAATCCGCATAATCAATTTTTGGGCAACCTGGTGTCCGCCGTGTCTAAAAGAAATACCTGAATTTATTAAACTGCAGCAGCAATATGGCAACCAGGGTATGCAGTTTATAGGCGTAGCGATTGATGATGATTTTGCCGTTGCCGATTTTATTAAAACCACGCCCATTAATTACCCCAATTTAATAGGTACGCTGAATGGAATTACTTTGGCGGAACAGCTAGGCAATATGGCTGGCGTTTTGCCTTACACGCTCATTGTTGGCCCAAATGGGCAAATTTTACATAAACAACATGGCGAACTGGTAACAGCAAAAATTATGGAAATAGTAACGCCATTGCTAAAAAAACCTAATTAGGCGCTTTTATTGTTAATGCCTCAACATAATCACTTGGGGCATAACCTCGGATAATTTTATCATCATTAACCACAACAATCGGCACACCGTTAGCACCCAGTTCTTGATAGGCTTTCTGCCCTGCTTCGGTTTTTTCGACGTCAATGTCCTGATATTCAATATGGTTCTCGGCAAAATACGCCCGTGTTTTAGCACAATAACCGCACCAGGTAGTTGAATATAAAACCACTTTATAAGAACCAGGTGTTAGTGGCGGCATAGGATTTAGCCAGTTTTTGATTTTGGCCTGGTTTTGGAAAAGCGCGGCGAAGGCAAGCAACAAAAAGATAGTGGTTTTAGACATGGTTTTTAAAATTGACGGCAAAAAATCATTTTGCCATATTTACTCAATGGATAGTTAACCAAACCACATCACAGCCCGGTTAAGAATAATGTTAAAATTAGCTATCACTTTTTTTCATTCCAGCGAGTACTTATGACCGCACCTCAAGCGCTTTATGAATCATCTTTAACCTCCTTAAAACTGCGTGCTCGCGGCAAGGTGCGTGATATTTATGACATTGACGATCAGCACATGCTAATTGTTACTACCGACCGACTGTCCGCGTTTGACGTGATTTTACCTGACCCAATTCCAGGCAAAGGTCGCGTATTAACCAATGTATCCAATTTTTGGTTTAACAAACTGCAAAACGTCATTCCCAACCATTTATCAGATATTCCACTAGCGCAAGTATTACCCGATCCAGCCGAACGTGCCCAAGTTGAAGGCCGCGCTATAGTAGTTAAAGTGCTAAAACCTTTGCCCGTTGAAGCTATCGTGCGTGGCTATTTAATTGGTTCTGGCTGGAAGGATTACCAAAAAACCGGAGCCATCTGCGGCATTAACTTACCGGCTGGTTTACAACAAGCCCAACAACTGCCAGAAGCCATCTACACACCGTCCACCAAAGCCGCATTCGACCAACACGACGAAAACGTCAGCTTTGCCGCTACCGTTGAGTTAATGGGACAAGAGTTAGCCGAAAAAGTCCGCGATGCCAGCATACGCTTGTATAAAGAAGCGGCCGCTTATGCAAAAGAGCGCGGCATTATTATCGCTGATACCAAATTTGAGTTCGGTTTGGACGAGGCTGGGGTCTTGTATTTGATTGATGAAGCACTAACACCGGATTCATCACGCTTCTGGCCAGCAGACCAATATCAGGTTGGCATCAGCCCGCCCAGCTTTGATAAACAATACGTACGCGATTACCTGGAAACCCTGGATTGGGATAAAACTGCACCCGGCCCAAAATTGCCAGCGGAAGTTGCTGAATATTGTGCGGCTAAATATCATGAAGCCGAGATCAGATTGACTCAAAGTTAATATAAAAGGGCTGGATTTGCATCCAGCCCTTTTTTAATCCTGCAAAGCATCGAAAGTCAGATTTTATTGATTTATTATTGTTGAATTTAATATTTTGTATAACTACGTCTTATGCTGTAGATTATTTGTTGTAGTATACAAAGTAAGCTATTAGATAACTTGATCAGTTATCAATAATACATCAACCAATTTTAGAAATATCTGACTAACTCTTTCCCAAATTTTGCCATTATCGATTAGTCAGCAGCACCGATTAAGGCATCCAAATGAAAATTGCACTATTGATTGCAGGTTTACTCTTGCCGGTCTGCAATTATGCCAGTCCGCCGCCAAGCGCGTTAAGCCAGACCCTACAACTAGAAGAAGATAATTCCGTTTCTATTACCCTAAAAGCCAACACAACGATAAAGAAAAAGCTAAGCTATTCGATTGTCCAGCCACCCAAGCATGGTGTCGTGACGCTAGATGGCAATGAGGTCGCTTACAGCCCTCACGCAAATTTCAATGGCATGGATTTTTTCCAATATACTGTCAATAATGGGGATTCCAGTTCAGCACCTGCGGTCGTTAAATTGCACATCCAACCAATTAACGATGCGCCTGTGGCACGTCCCCAAAATCTTATTGTGGTCATGGGATCTGCATCATCAATCACATTACTCGCTTCCGATCCGGATAATGACCCGATCAGCTATGTCATCAGTTCGCCACCTAAATATGGTCAGATTGCCATTACCGGTAATATGGCTAAATACACACCCAAGCGCACAAACAATAAAGGCCTGGACAAGTTTTCATTTATTGCCAAAGACCGGCATTCCCAATCAAAGGTCACTAAAATACTGGTATATCGCGGCGATAAATGCCCTGAGCCTCAAACTTTTGAGCGAGGTGTTTGTGTGTTATCAACAGTATCCGCTTGTTTAAATCCAGCAACTACAAGAAACGATACCTGCGTAGAACCAACACCTTGAGAACTTTTTGTTGCCTGGTTAGACAGCTAAACTGTGGAATTTGATCTAACTCCGGTATACCTGCCATAGCATTCTTCAGAACAAACTGCATAAATGGTCGGCTTTTTGTCATTATTTATTAAATTCTGTCTGTTCCTTGAATTATTTTTTACCTCTCTGCTGCCGATCAACACGCAAGCGTAGACGCTAGGATAACCTAGTGCGCAACTTGGTTATTATTGCCAAAATGCAGTTCAGCACTTTGTGCTAAGCAATCCCAACTTTTCTTTAGTAACTAAAAATTAAACGTTATGTAAAGCCAAGTTTACATAGGCTATGTGAATGTAAAAACCTGCATTTTTGAAAGTTACGATTAGTTTGTCGCCTTATTTTGCATACTAAAAAACACAACATCTAATAGCATTTATTATACGCGGCCTAAGCGCTTAGGCCAGAGCTACCAATGGCTAGACGGTGGCTTATAGCAAAAAGATTACAAAACACTAATGTAATTTTAAGACAATTTTGCGATACTTTTTTTTCACAAAAAATTTACTTATGGGGAATGCTGAATTTTCTGATCTTATTGAAAAACTCCTCGTTATCTTAAGAAATCAACTAATCGTAAACAAAATATGGCTACCCTAAACAAATTGAAATTTACCCGTGCTCCTTCGCTAACAAACTTAAACAATTTGCGTAGCAAATTAATCCCCACTGCTTCTGCCGGTCTGTTGGCACTAGGTTTAGTAGCCCAACCAGCCCAGGCTGCAATCACCTTCAACTTTAACTACCTCAACCCGGACCAAGGTTTTGATGATCCTGTCTTTGGTGCTGATAGAAAAGCTGCATTGAATGACGCTGCCGCTGCACTAGGGGGTTATTTAAGCAACTACTCGGCCACGCTAACCTATAACGTTAATTCTTATAACGATAACACGGTCAGTACGTTGGCATCCGCCGATAGCCCTTCATATTTTCATCCTGGTACATTCCAACAAACTTGGGTTCAATCTAAAATCCTAAGCAATGATACAAGTACCAGTACTAAGGCAGATGGCACAATCAATTGGAACTTTGCTTTCGATTGGGGCTTAGGTGATAACGTTGGGGCAAATCAATACGATTTTAAATCCACTGCAATGCACGAGCTAATACACTCCCTAGGCTTTACCTCTTATATAAATCCGGAAGGCACGGGTTTAGCGGGCAATACCTCTGGTACGCAGGATACCTGGAGCACTTTTGATGCTTTCTTGACAGATGCTAATGGTAACTCCCTGATAACCAACGGTGCTTTCGATACCAGCCTAATTGGCGCTCTTGTGGCCGGTGAGACCAATTCTGCAGGGGTATTTTTCAATGGCCCAAATGCTAACGCGGCAAATGGTGGCGCTGGGATACCCATCTATTCCCCCAATCCCTATGAGCCAGGAAGCAGCATTGATCACATCGATGATCACAGTGCGGTAACCTCTCATATGGTAATGGATGCGGTGCATAACACAGGGCAAGATGCCCGGGTTTTAAGTCAGATTGAAATTGCCATGTTAAAAGATATTGGCTACACAAACGCTGCAGCGCCAGCGCCAGCGCCTGTGCCCGTTCCTGCTGCCGCTTGGCTTATGATAAGTGGTTTGGTTGGTTTATTTGGAGTTAGTCGCCGTAAAGCTTGCTAGTTTATATAAGCTGCCTGGTGGAGTTCAAAAGAACTCCACTTTCAAGCTTTCTTGACCAACCTGGCGATGCTTTTATATGTACCTAAGCCCAGCAAGCTAAAAATCAAAACTTTAGCGGGCCGAATCTATATACTTCAAGTGATGATAGCTATCCAAATTTAATCGGCTTAATATTACACTACTTATTGGTCAAACTATGTCAAAATTGATAATCTGGTTTACTTTGGCCTTAACAGCAGTCATTAATGCTAAAGCAGATAATCATACTGCTCCCCCGCTGCAATACCCCTTAACTCAGGTAACGATTACCTTGCAAGAGAAACCTGGTCCTGTTTTTTCTGATGGCTACCAAATCCGCATTAATGGCGATGGTAAAGCTACATATCAACCCTACAAAGCAATTCAACCAGCCTCAGCACAAATAACCCTAAACAAAGAACAATTAATTGCGTTAATTAATGATTTTTATCAAATACATTTTTTTGATTTAACCAACAATTATATGGTGACTAAGCAGGTTACGCTTAAGAGCAACACGACACTGGTTACCATTGGTGCCAAAATGAATGACGTAGCCACCAAACAGCTGTGCATTCAACTGAGTGATTATCAGAAATGTTTGGACATTGTTGCAGATCGTCCAAAAGAAGCGAATGGCCTTTACGAAAAGATTAAAGCTTTATTTGTGATTCCTGGCTGATAAGGATGCAGCTTTAGGCTTGATTATTTACGCATAACTTCCAGCCAAGGTGCGAAATCTCAAAAGTATCGTCAACCGGCGGAGTGCCGGTATCCAGATTACATGGACGTAACTCACCTGTTTCAAAACTTTCATCATTTTGACTTTAGCTGAGACTTGTCAATATCTGGGGCAGGAGAGTGTATGCCGTGAATCCCAGGATGAGGATTCTAAATAAAAACTTATTGGGATTGGTTTAACTCTCCTGTGATGCTAACTCATCGAATTATCATCCGCGCGACACCAATCTCAACCCCCTAGGCCATAAGGATCTGCCCAAGTAAAATAGCACTCATTCCGGGATTGCCGGAATGACGCTTTTAGAATTTTTGTAGAAACCTATACCTCTACTTCTAATAGCCCTAACTTCTTCAGCATGTTTAATAACTAAACTGCAAGCCAAGTTCGATTTACCTGCTTAATCTTTCAGCACACATTACCTTGCAAATCAATTATTTGCCAGCCATCTCATGTAACTGGATATTAATCAACTTTACCGTTGCCAAAATTGCAGCAAATACTTGATTTACATGCACGCCACGGGTTTTGCGCAATTCATGACCGCAATCCCAGGTTATCACGCATTCAGTTAAGGCATTGGTATGGCCGCCTTTAGGGATGCGGATTTCGTAATCGGCCAATGTGGGTAGATTGTAGTTATATTTGACCAGCACCTTGCCAATAGCCTCAATAAAAGCATCAAAACCACCACTACCCGCGCCGGCAGATTGTTGTTTTTCACCGTTAACATCCACGCGCAGGCTAACGGTGGATTGCAAATGCATGCTGCTGTTAATTGAGCAATCCAGCAGTTTAATGTGCTGATAACTCTTGCTTTCCAGCACGTCCGCAATAATAAACGGCAAGTCGTCGGTGGTAATGGTTTGTTTGGAATCACCAATGCTAACAATCCGCGCCAAGACTTTCTTTTGGTCTTCTTCAGAAAGATCCAACTCCAGTTGTTCCAGATTTTTCTTTAACGACGCCTTGCCGCTCATTTTGCCCAGCGCATAACTGCGCGTGCGCGAAAAACGCTCTGGCCCCAGGCGGGTTTTGTATAAACCGCCTTTTTGATCGCCATCGGCATGAATTCCTGCCGTTTGCGTAAACACATCCGCCCCCACAATAGGCGCATTGGCAGCAATACGCTTGCCGGAAAAATTTTCCACCATATCGCTAATGCGCACTAAATGGCTTTCGTCTATGGATAACTCCATCGCCATTTTATCGCGCAACACCACGGCAACTTCCGCTAAAGACGCATTCCCCGCCCGCTCGCCCAAACAATTAATGGTGCAATGAATGGCGCTAACCCCAGCCTGCACTGCCGCCATCACATTCGCAGTAGCCAAACCATAATCGTTATGCGGATGGAAATCGAATTTTAGTGCCGGATAGCGCTGACACATATCGCTTAGTCCGTTAAAAACCTCATCCGGCGACATCACACCCAGCGTATCCGGCAACATGTAATGATTAACCGGGCTGTGCTGCAAGCCATTCATCAATCCATACACATACTCTGGGCTATCTTTATGACCATTAGACCAGTCCTCCAGATAAACATTAATTTTTAAACCTTGCTCGTGCGCATAAGCAATGGTTTGCAGAATGTCAGCACAATGCTGTGCCAGTGTTTTACCTAACTGCTCCCGACAATGTTTTTCACTGCCTTTAGCCAGCAAATTGATGACCTGTCCACCCGTTTCCAAAATCCAATCAACACTACGGGTATGATCAACAAAGCCCAGCACCTCAACTCTATCCGCAAAACCTTCCAGTTTTGCCCAGTTGTTGATATGACTAACCGCTTCTTTTTCGCCTTCAGACACCCGCGCAGAGGCCACTTCGATACGATCAACCCGCAACGACTGCAACAAAGCCTTGGCAATGCTGACTTTTTCCATGGGCGTAAAAGCCACGCCTTGTGTTTGTTCGCCATCACGCAGAGTGGTATCCATAAGCTCGATCTTTCTTGAAACGGCGGCGACTGGTTTTGATTGAGTATTCATTACTGACCCATTGTTTAACTAAGCGGGTATTTTCGCCTAAATGACGGCCGGTTGAAAGGTTGATGGTTTATTTTTATGGCAGTGTCGGTAGAGTAAAGTAAAATAACCGGTTTAGATTTCTCCATTTCCCTTAAAAGTATAATAATGAAACATTATAAAATTGCAGTTTTAGCCGGTGATGGCATCGGCCCTGAAATTACTCAAGAAGCCATTAAAGTTCTTAAGTTAATTGAAGAACGTAATGACGTAAAATTTGAACTCATGCCCGCCTTATTTGGTGCCTGCGCTTACTTTGCCACCGGCGATGCTTTCCCGCAAGCAACCATAGACATTTGCGACCAAGCCGATGCCATTCTTAAAGGCCCAATTGGCCTAAGCCACGAAGAATCCAAAAAAATCCCCGTTGATAAGCAACCAGAACGCGGTGCATTACTGCCCATGCGCCGTCGCTACAACACCTACGCCAACTTCCGTCCGGTATCATTGCCAAAATCTTTAGCGCATTTTTCCCCATTAAAACCGGAAATCATTGGTGAAGGTATTGATTTAATCATGGTGCGCGAGCTAGTCGGCGGCCTGTATTTTGGCAACAAAGAACGCGGCATCAACGACAAAGGTTTACGTTATGTGCGCGAAACCCTGGAATATGATGAAGAGCAAATCCGCCGCATCATGCACGAAGCATTCAAACTGGCCAGCAAACGCCGCAAATTGCTGCATAACATTCATAAAAGCAATGTATTGATGTCCAGTGTCTTGTGGAATGAAGTCATGGAAGAAGTGGCTAAAGAATACCCAGATGTTGAAGTCATCAATTATTTGGTCGATTCCGCAGCAACTGCACTGTGCTTAAAACCCACCCAGTTTGATGTCATGGTCATGGAAAACATGTTTGGCGACATTTTAAGCGACCAAGGCGGCGGTATTTTAGGCTCACTAGGCTTAATGCCATCCGCTTGCGTTGGCCCAGACAAAGCCTACTACGAACCATCACACGGTTCTGCACCAGACATCGCCGGTAAAAACATCGCCAACCCTTATTCCATGATTGGATCTGTAGCGATGATGCTTGAAATCAGCTTTGGCATGGAAGCGGAAGCCAAAAACGTTTGGGCCGCCATGCAAAGCGTGTTTGGCGATGGCTTCTCAACGGCGGACTTATCCAAGCCTGGTAGTGGCGTTACTATGATTAGCACCGTTGAGTTTGGTGATAAGGTCGTTGAAAAACTGCGGGCTATGCCGAAGGTTTAAAGCTGATTTGGTATCGTTTTAAATTTAATACATGCCGGGCGACAACGAAGTAGATGTTCAATAAGTGTCTTAACATAATTATTATTGTGGGAGCGGCTTTAGCCGCAACAATCGCGGCTAAAGCCGCTCCCACAAATGTTAAAAAAATTATTACCAACAACTGATTCTTGCCCGACATCTCGTGTAGCTCCGATTAGCGCCAGCGTATTCGGAGGCATGTTGAATATCATAAGATATGCTTAGGCACGAAGCGCATCACTTGTGTTACATCTCGAACAACGATGCGCTTCGTACCTCAGCATATGCTATTTTTAGTGCACCTTCTCGCGTTGGTTAAACCAATCGGATGGCGCACCGAGCAGAAAGTTACTTACCTCTTGTTTGAGGCCGAGCCAGAATTTAGCATAGCTAATGACGCTTGTTGTGTCAGGGTGATAACCTATAAGCATTGAAATCGTTGTTTTCTTTATATGCTGGTCAAGTACCCGCTGGACTATATCACTCATCACTCATAACTAAACAAGACAATAAATGAACGAAAACCAAGGAATTGACTTCAGACAGAAAGGCATCGAAAGAGTACAGATTAAAATACTGGATGATGATAAACACATCGAATATGTTGGGCAAAAGAACAGCCGTTTAAACACCAATCCCGAAGAACAAGTACAATTCGAAGTTGAACGCATGATTTTGGATGAGTGAGGAGACATGCAGATACCAACCTGTTGGATTATTGCGGGACCAAACGGAGCTGGTAAAACCACCTTTGCGCTGGAATACTTGCCCACGGTGGCGGGATGCCGACGTTTTATTAACGCCGACTTGATCGCTGCCGGATTGTCGCCGCTAGCGCCGGAACAGCACTTGCTGGCTGCCAGTCGTTTGTTCCTGCGTGAACTTGAGGACTGCATTGCCGCACATCAGGATTTTGCTTTTGAAACCACGCTATCGGGACGAAGTTACCTTAAACTGGTAAAGCGTTTACAAGCAAAAGGTTGGCAAGTGGAGTTGATCTATCTGGCTTTACCCAGTGCAGACATGTCGCGCCTTCGGGTGGCTGAGCGTGTTATCCACGGTGGGCATAATATCCCTGAAGCTGATTTAATTCGGCGTTTTCCGCGTAGTCTGCACAATCTGTTAACTGTATTCGCGCCTAAGGTCGATCAGGTAAGATGTTTTATGAATAGCGGTGCAAGACCTGAATTGGTATTTCAACAAACTGGCGATGTTCGCACCGTCCTACACCCTGATTTCTTACTTCTATTACAGCGGGAGGCTCAATCATGAGCGAACACACAAACCCACCCTTAAGCCCAGACACGCAGGCTATGCTTGATTGCTTGCGTCAAGCCGTTAGTAAAACTCTGGAACGTAAACGCCGCCTTGGACAATATTCAGTGCAATGGACAGGCAAAGCTCCTTTCGCCGTTGGTGATGATGCCCCAGAATCTTTGCAATTGCCGCAACAAACCGATCAATATTAAAACACAGTCACAAATCATAAGGCCATAAGATGGGTAGAGGCCGTAAGCCGAAACCCACCTAAACCATGCCGATAAATTCGTCTGTACAAAAATGAAGGACACCATCCTTTTCAAAAATCTCCAACATCAGCATTTTGACCTCTCCTTCGCTTGTGATCGGTTCCGCTTCACTCTACTCATCTTACGACCTTAATCCCCGTTGCATTATTGCTGCGGAAAGATGAATAGTAATCGTCCGGCGAAACCATCTACAAAGCTTACACCAATGCTGGCACCCTAAGATTTTTTCCTAGCCAGGTAGAGTGGGCAACGCTTTTCTGCCCACCAAATATATGCACGATGCTAAACTTACGGGATCAATAGCCTAGTTTGAATTGAAATAGCTGAAGACTAAACAAAAAAACCGCTAGGCCATTGCTCATTAGATGAGCTCTGCCCTAGCGGTTCCAGTACGACACATTTTTGTCGCTTTAAAATAAACTATCATACTAACAACAAACAATAACACATTGATTTATATGAATTTCTATATTTTTATTTAAAATAAACTATCATACTAAAAATTCAATTTCCAAGAAAAAACCCCTAATTTTTTAAAAAAAACTATCATACTATCTTATTAAATCAATAAGTTATGATTTATCAGACTCTAAAATATTCCTAACGTAAGCGAAAAATTACCCGCGATTACAAACTGAAAACAAATTACAACAATTGGCCGTAAACTTGCCGAACCTATTTTCAACGATTCGAAGCTAGCAGTGCAAAACGGCGTCTGAGTTTTGCCAGTTTTTTTAAAAAAGAGCGTTTAAATTTACCATTACGTATTATTCATCCCATTGATAATACAAGATTAAATAACCTGTCGACTGGGAAAGCAGGTGCTGAATACTGGTAATTAATGAACGATGTTTTGCAATTCCTTTCTATATCGACTATGAAATCAGTTGTAACTACTTGATCACATCCATTATAACTTGGATGCGCAATCCCCATTTGTTCAGACAACGATCTTGATTCACTTAGAGGTATGGGAAATTGCTCACGAATATCTTTCACATTGGGATGCCAATCCAATTGGTAAAATATATGGAGCTCAAGATCTGATAGTAAATGATGGACTCTGCCAACCGTTGCGCTTGGCAATCGATGAGATCGGCCTTTTGAAGAAATATCTCCAACAGTCAGATAAGGCTTATAAGTAAGACCGGCACCTGAGCCACGCCCTTCCTTGAATCGCTTGTCTATTGTTTTTTGGTTCTGCGATTGCTTTTTATCTGCGGTTGAGACTTGGCTATTTGCCATACTGACTCCTTTTGGCTTTCTAGTCAGCTGACTATAAACCAAAAGGCGTTAGTATGATAGTTTCTTTTCAGTATGATACTTTCTTTTCAGTATGATAGTTTATTTTAAAACGACAATTTTTGCCTATAACAGACAGTTATTTTATTCGACAGTTACCGACTTAGCTAAGTTTCTAGGCTGATCAACATCTGTACCTTTTAAAACAGCCACATGGTAAGACAATAGCTGCAACGGAATTATGTACACAATGGGTGCAATTTCTTTTGCAATTTGCGGCACTTTAACTATTTGTACATTGATGTCGCTTGAGGCTGCCAGGGTTTCATCCATAAATACGATTAATTGACCGCCACGAGCGCTTACTTCCTGGATATTGGATTTTAGTTTTTCCAATAAACTGTTGTTTGGCGCGACTGTTATGACTGGCATGTCTGCATCAATTAACGCTAGCGGGCCATGCTTTAATTCGCCGGCTGGATAGGCTTCTGCGTGTATGTATGAAATCTCTTTTAGCTTTAAGGCGCCTTCCATTGCAATTGGGTAATGGGTGCCTCTGCCTAAAAACAACGCATGCTGTTTGTCTGCAAACTGCTCGGACAGGGTTTTAATTTCTTCGTTTAGCTGTAAAACTTTTTCAATTTTGCCGGGCAAACTGAATAATGCTGAGGTAATTTGTTCTTCCAATTCCTCGGTTAGCTTAAAACGTCTGCCGATAGCAATCACTAATAACATTAGCGTGGCTAATTGTGTGGTGAATGCTTTGGTTGAGGCAACGCCAATTTCTGGGCCTGCACGTGTCATCATCACTAAATCAGATTCTCTGACTAATGAGCTTTCCGGTACGTTACAAACCGCCAATGAGTATTTGGCACCCAGTTTTTTGGCTTCTTGTAGCGCGGCAATGGTGTCGGCTGTTTCTCCAGATTGAGAAATGGTTATCACCAAGGTATCCGCTGCCATGATGGGGTTTCTGTACCGAAATTCACTGGCTACTTCGATATTGCAAGGTACACCGGCCAACTTTTCAAACCAGTAGCGCGCTACCATACCGGCATGATAGCTGGTGCCGCAGGCTAGGATTTGGATAGATTTGACGCTATCAAATATTTTATCGGCATCATAACCAATTGAGCTGGTTTGTAACTTATTGTTTACAAAGCGGCCTTCTAACGTTTGGGAGATTGCAAACGGTTGTTCGTAGATCTCTTTCAGCATATAGTGGCGATATTCACCTTTTTCTACTGAATCTGCGGTCAGTTGGCTTTCCTTGATAGGTCTTGTAACTATTTGGTCATTGACGTCATATATTATCAATTCGTCAATTTTTATGGCTGCAATATCGCCATCTTCCAAAAAGATAAAGCGCTGGGTGACTGGCAATAATGCGGCCACATCAGAGGCGATAAAATATTCGCCAATACCAACACCTATGACCAATGGACTTCCCTTGCGGCAAGCCACTAGCAGATTTGGTTCATCCGCGCACACAATACCAAGCGCATAAGCACCTTCCAGCTTTTTAACTGTCTGTTTGACGGCATTTAATAAGCCATCGGTGGTTTCCATGGTATGGAAAATTTGGTGAACGATGACTTCGGTATCTGTTTGTGAAGTAAATTCAAAGCCATTTTGAATCTGTTCACCGCGTAAATGCTCGTGGTTTTCGATAATACCGTTATGTACAACTGCAACTTTGTTACGGCTGATATGCGGATGCGCATTTTCCGTACTGGGTTTACCATGCGTAGCCCATCGGGTATGTGCAATACCAATGTTACCTGCAATCGGATCGGCGTCTAATAATTCTTCCAGGCCTTTGACTTTGCCTAGTGCACGTTTACGATATATTTCTTGATCATGTACTACAGCCAAACCAGCCGAGTCATAACCACGATATTCCAAACGTTTTAATCCTTCCAGCAATATAGGTACAACATTGCGCTGAGCGATTCCACCTACAATTCCACACATGTTATTTTTCCTCGATAATTAATCTAGACGTTCCACAAACGGCTAGCCGTTTTTAACGGGCCGTTGCCAGCCTGGTAATGAAACTTGCTTAACTCTGCTGAGAGTGAGTTGGTTCTCAGGACTGTCTTTTGTGATTGTTGATCCAGCTCCAATTGTAGCATTTTTACCGACTGTTACCGGCGCAACTAACTGCGTATCTGAGCCGATAAAAGCACCATCTTCAATGATGGTTCTAAATTTGTTAACTCCATCATAATTACAGGTAATGGTACCCGCGCCTATGTTAACTTTGCTGCCAACAGTAGTATCACCAATATAGCTTAGATGATTTATCTTACTGCCATCTGCAACAGTTGATTTTTTGATCTCAACAAAATTGCCGATATGTACATCTTTAGCCAATACGCTTTCTGGTCGCAATCTGGCAAATGGCCCAATTTTGCTGCCTGCGCCGATCTCAGCATTATCAATAACGCTATTGGCCAGGATTTCTACGTTATCACCAATTATGGCATCTTTGATTTGACAATTAGCGCCAATTTTTACATTGTTACCTATGTGATTTTTGCCTTCCAGAATGACATTAATGTCGATTTCAACATCTTGACCAACGCTTTCAACTGAGCCCCGCAAATCAAATCGACTAGGATCAATTAAGGTAACGCCTAATTCCATTAGATTAATTGCTTGTTCCAGTTGATAAACACGCTCAAGATGCGCCAATTGTTGACGATTATTGACGCCAAGCACTTCATCTGCTGAATCTGGTTGATTCGTAATGACGGTGATCTGATCGGCCACAGCCATTTCAATAATATCCGTTAAATAATATTCACCTTGGGCATTACTATTACTTAATTTGCTTAACCATTTTTTTAAATGCTTGCCTTGTACAGCTAGAATGCCGGTATTACCTTCATTGATTAGCTTTTCTGCATCGGAAGCATCTTTTTGTTCTACGATTTTTACAACGCCACCTGCACTGTCCCGAACAATCCGCCCATAGCCAGTTGGGTCATCTAAAATCACAGTCAATAAAGCCAATGTGGTTTCGCTTACATTCGCCATCAATGCTTGTACGGTAGCCAATTTTAATAAAGGCACATCACCGTAGAGTATTAATACGTTATCATTATCTTCAATTTGATCAACTACTTGCTGAACGGCATGCCCCGTTCCCAATTGTTGTTTCTGTTCAACCCAACTGACATCAATATCTGACAAGGTTGATTTGACTAATTCGGCGCCGTGCCCGATGACTATTTTGACGCTGTTATTCGACAGCTGCGCGCTCATGTCATAGACATGCTTGAGTAGAGGTTTTTTTGCAATCTTATGTAATACTTTTGGTAATTCCGAGCGCATACGAGTACCTTTACCCGCTGCTAAAATAACTGTTTTAATGTTCATTTTTTATTTCCAATGCAAAAAAAAGCCCGATAGCGTACAAACGTTATCGGGCTTTTAGTAAGGCCTTAGCCCATTGTTAACCGCCGCGTTTTCTTAGTCGGTCTAATGTTCTTAACTGCATGACTGCTTGAGCCAATTGCGACTGAGCAGTTGCATAATCAATTTTACCAGACTTATCTGCCAAAGCCTCTTCAGCTTTAGCTTTAGCTTCTAATGCTGCAGCTTCGTCTATATCGTGCGCCCTGATTGCAGTATCTGCTAACACTGTAACCAAATTCGGTTGCACTTCTAAAATCCCACCTGACACATAGAAAGGATAGATTTCTTTTTCATTTACTTTAACCCGAACTTCACCAGGCTTTAATCTTGTGATTAAAGGAGCATGCCGTGGGGCAATACCGACTTCACCTAGCTCCGCCGGAGCAAATACCATTTCAGCCAAGCCAGAGAATATCTCTTTTTCAGCGCTAACGACATCTACATGTATGGTCATGGTCATTGCTTTACCTATCTAGTTGATTACAATTAACCTTTCAGTAGATTTGCTTTTTCCAACACTTCGTCAATGGTACCAACCATATAGAAAGCCTGTTCAGGAATAGCATCATAATCACCAGCAATAATACCTTTAAAACCGGCAATGGTGTCTTTTAAAGAAACATACTTTCCAGGTGAACCGGTAAATACTTCAGCAACAAAGAAAGGCTGCGATAAGAAACGTTGCATTTTACGTGCTCTGGATACGGTTAACTTGTCTTCTTCAGACAATTCATCCATACCAAGAATAGCAATAATGTCGCGCAGTTCTTTATAACGTTGCAAAATACCTTGTACTTTACGGGCAACATCATAATGTTCTTGGCCAATAACCAAAGGATCTAACTGACGGCTGGTTGAATCCAGTGGATCAATCGCAGGATAAATACCTAACTCGGCAATTTGACGTGACAATACAACCGTGGCATCCAAATGCGCAAACGTGGTTGCTGGTGATGGGTCAGTTAAATCATCCGCAGGAACGTAAACCGCTTGAATTGAAGTGATTGAACCTGTTTTGGTTGAAGTAATACGTTCTTGTAGAACACCCATTTCTTCAGCCAATGTTGGTTGATAACCTACCGCAGATGGCATACGACCTAACAATGCAGATACTTCTGTACCAGCCAAAGTATAACGGTAAATATTGTCAACGAAGAACAATACGTCACGGCCTTCATCACGGAAGTATTCAGCCATAGTCAGTCCAGTTAACGCAACGCGTAATCTGTTTCCTGGCGGCTCATTCATCTGTCCGTAAACCAATGATACCTTGTCAATAACGTTTGAATCGGTCATTTCGTGGTAGAAATCGTTACCTTCACGAGTACGTTCACCTACACCGGCAAACACTGAATAGCCACTGTGTTCAATAGCGATGTTACGGATCAGTTCCATCATGTTAACGGTTTTGCCTACACCGGCACCGCCAAACAGACCAACCTTACCACCTTTGGTAAATGGGCAAACCAAGTCAATAACTTTGATGCCTGTTTCCAATAGTTCATTAGCAGCTGCTTGTTCAGCGTAACTGGGTGCTTCACGATGAATACCCCATTGGACTTTTTCGCCAATTGGTCCTTTTTCATCGATTGGCTGGCCTAGAACATTCATGATCCGACCTAATGTCTCTTGTCCAACCGGAACTGAGATCGGTGCATTGGTGTTGATTACAGCCAAACCTCTACACAAGCCGTCTGTACTACCCATAGCAATGGTTCTTACGACACCATCACCTAATTGTTGTTGCACTTCAAGAATCAAACCTTGTTTTTCTACGTTAAGTGCATCATAAATTTTAGGCAGTCCTTCACGCGAAAACTCTACGTCTACTACTGCACCGATAATCTGAACGATTTTACCCGAGCTCATTTTGAGTATTCCTCTTTAATTATGTCTCTTTAACTTATTCTTAAACAGCTGCGGCACCGGCAACAATTTCTGAAATTTCTTGTGTGATTGCAGCTTGTCTGGCTTTGTTATAAATCAGCTGCAATTCACTAATAAGATTTCCAGCATTGTCTGATGCGCTCTTCATTGCAATCATACGTGCAGCTTGCTCACAGGCGTTGTTTTCAACTAACCCTTGGTAAACGATGGACTCAACATAGCGAGTTAAAAGATGATCCAAAACTTCTTTGGCATCTGGCTCGTACAGGTAATCCCAAT
>Ga0208514_100319_pt1 | contig 30432 bp, 20 predicted proteins | sample LakWasMet70_HOW9_2_FD_183900 | JGI IMG/M metagenome (GOLD analysis project Ga0208514, IMG submission 183900) | Freshwater sediment methanotrophic microbial communities from Lake Washington under simulated oxygen tension - Sediment Metagenome... | ecosystem: Environmental > Aquatic > Freshwater >...
TCTGGTCGCGGGTTTTTTGCGCATCTTCTTTGGTTTTTCTGGCCATGATCTCTAGGCTTATCATTCCTCAAACAATGGCGAGGATTATACCAAAAAATAATTAATCAGTCATGATTGATTAATTATTAAAGGACGGATAGAATATTGACGTCTATATAGTAAGAAGGCATGTTCATGTCCCGTTTTTCTCTCAGCACGGCCTCTGTTGCCACACTCTTGTTATTGCAACTCTCTGCTTGTAGCAAACCGCAGGAAGCCGCTCAGGCAGCGGCTGGCGCACCTGAGGTCGAAGTGGTGACCGTGCAAACCGCTGAAATCCCCGCTGAGGTTGAATTACCTGGCCGTGTAGAGGCCTATCGCATTGCAGAAGTGCGTGCGCGCGTTTCCGGTATTGTCTCTAAACGGCTGTATCAGGAAGGGCAAACAGTGAAGGCGGGCACACCGTTATTTGCCCTGAATCCGGAGCAATTGCAGGCCAGTAAATTGGAAGCAGATGCTGAACTGGCCAGAACCGAAGCCAACCTGGTGAATGCCAATGACAAATTGCAGCGCTACCAGGCCCTGGTGGGTGACCAGTCAGTGAGTCAGCGCGACTACCGCGCGGCACAGGCTGAGGCGCAACTGGCTAAAGCCGAAGTGGCTGCCGCACAAGCTAAACTCAATCGCGCCAAACTGGATGTGGCTTATGCCAATGTGACGGCGCCGATTGATGGCGTGGCGCGCCGTGCACTGGTGACAGAAGGCGCGCTGGTGGGTAAAGACGAGGCCACGCACATGACCACGGTGGAGCAAATCAACCCGGTGTATGTCAATTTCGCACAGTCTTCTTCTGAGGTGTTCGCGCTGCGCAAAGCCTTGCGCGACGGCCAGTTAAAAGGCAGCAATGGTCAATTGCAGATTGCCCTGATGTTGCCGGATGGTTCCACTTATCCTAGCGCAGGCAAATTGTCATTTTCTGATGTGTCTGTGAACCAGACGACAGACTCTGTCGTGATGCGCGCCATTTTTGACAACCCGCAACAGGAACTGATGCCAGGCGCCTATGTGCGTTTGAAAATCCGCCAGGCGACCAATCCGCATGCCATCCTGATTCCGCGTGATGCGCTGATCCGTGACCAGTTCTCCAGCCGGGTATGGGTGGTCAATGCCAAACAGGAGCTGGAGTCACGCGAAGTGCAAACCGGTGCTGTGATTGATAAACAGTGGGTGATTGAGCATGGCCTGCAAGCAGGTGAGCAGGTGGTCGTGACCAATGCCGCCATGCAAACGGCGGGCGCAAAAGTGACGCCCAAGCAGGTAAGCGCCAAAGACAACATCACGAAAGCCGTCGCACCTTGACTGGCGCGGTATCACACAAGCCTCAAGTTAAGGGAAGCAGGCCATGAGTCGTTTTTTTATTGATCGCCCGATTTTTGCCTGGGTGATTGCCATCCTGATTGTGCTGGCAGGTTTGATTGCCATCAAGCAATTACCGATTGCGCAGTATCCCGATATTGCGCCGCCCGTGGTCAATATCGCCGCAACTTATCCTGGCGCATCGGCCAAAGTGGTCGAAGAAACTGTGACCTCGATTATCGAGCGCGAGATGAATGGTATGCCAGGCCTGATGTATGTGTCTGCCACCAGCAACCAGGGCATGGCTTCTATTAGCGTGACTTTCCGCCAGGGCACCAACCCTGATCTGGCGGCCGTCGATGTGCAAAACCGCCTCAAAAGCGTGGAAGTGCGTTTGCCTGAAATCGTGCGCCGTAGCGGCATCATGGTGGAAAAATCGGCGGATAGCTTTCAGCTGATTGTGTCACTGACCTCAGAGGATAACCGTTACAGTGAGATTGACCTCGGCGAGTTGTCCTCTGCCACGGTCATGCCTACGCTTAAGCGCGTGCAGGGTGTGGGTAAAGTGCAATCATTCAGCCCGGAGTACGCCATGCGTATCTGGCCGGATCCGCAGAAAATGGCGGGCTTGAATGTCAGCGTCAGCGAAATATCCAATGCCTTGCGTAGCTACAATACACGCCTGACCTTGGGCCAGGTCGGTGCCAGTGGTGTGCCGGATGGCGCGCCATTGAGTGTTACGCTCGAAGCCGAAGCCACGCTGAAAACGGTAGAAGACTTTGCCAATGTGCCACTGCGCAGCCAGGCGGATGGCTCGGCCTTGCTGGTGAAGGACGTGGCGCGGGTGGAAATGGGCAGCAGTGACTATACCTATAGCTCTAAAGTCAATGGCAAAAATGCCGCCGGCATGGCGATTAAACTGTCGCCGGGCTCGAATGCAGTAGAAACCATCAAGCGGGTCAAGGTCGCGATGGAACAAATGCAGCCATACTTTCCACCGAATGTGGTGTTCCAGTTGTCGTATGACTCCTCGGCATTTGTGTCTATCTCGATTAAAAAAGTGATTCAAACGCTGGTTGAGGCGGTGCTGCTGGTATTCGTGGTCATGTACCTGTTTATGCAGAACCTGCGAGCGACCCTGATTCCGACCATCGTGGTGCCGATTGCCCTGATGGGGACGTTTGCCGTCATGTACTGGCTGGGTTATTCCATCAATGTGCTGACCATGTTTGGTGTGGTGCTGGCGATTGGTATCCTGGTCGATGATGCCATCGTGGTGGTGGAAAACGTTGAGCGCCTGATTGTCGATGAAGGCTTGTCTGCACGCGAAGCGACTATTAAAGCCATGTCGCAAATCAGTGGTGCGGTGGTGGGTATCACCGCTGTGCTGGTGTCGGTATTTATCCCGATGGCCTTTTTTAGTGGCGCGGTGGGCAATATCTACCGCCAGTTTTCACTGGCATTGTCGGTGTCGATCAGCTTCTCGGCCTTTCTGGCGCTGTCGCTGACACCTGCCTTGTGCGTCACGCTGTTGCGCCATGAAACCAGCCCTAAAGCACGCTTTTTTGTCTGGTTTAACCGTAGCTTTAAGTGTATGACCGAGCGTTACACGCGCCTGACCGGCGGTTTGCTCAACAAGCCATTGCGCTGGTTGGGCGTGTTTGCACTCATTGTGACCTTGGTCGGCTGGCTGTTTATGCGTTTGCCGAGTGCATTTTTGCCAGAAGAAGACCAGGGTAACTTTATGGTCATGGTGTCGTTGCCACAAGGCGCGACACTGGCGGAAACCGCCGAAGTGCTGGGTGATATGAGCCGTTATATCCAGCAACACGAGCCGGTCGATATCATTTTTGAAGTCAGCGGTTTTAGTTTTTACGGCACCAGCACCAATAGTGGCATGCTGTTTATCACGCTGAAAGATTGGTCCGAGCGGCCCAAGGCCGAGCAGCAGGTGCAGGCGATTGTGAACCGCGTTAACCAGCAATTTTATGGACGACCCAATTTAAGTATTTTCGCCATGAATGCGCCGCCATTGCCTGAGCTGGGCAGTGTGGGCGGTTTTGACATGAAACTGGTAGATCGTGCCAGCGTTGGTATTGAAACCCTGATGAAAGCGCGCGACCAGCTGATTGCCGAATCGACCAAGCATCCCGAGTTGGCCAATGTCTTGTTTGCCGGTTTATACGATACGCCAGTGGTCAATATGCAGCTTAACCGCAGCAAGGCCAATGCGCTGGGCATCTCGCTGGATGAAATCAATGATTCGCTGGCAACTTTGCTTGGTTCTAATTACCTTGGTGATTTTGTCTATGGCAACCAGGTGCGCCGCGTGCTGATTCAAGCCGATGGCAAACAGCGCCAGACGCTGGAAGATATCAAGAAAATTCGCCTCAAAGCTGCCGATGGCAGCCTGGTACCGCTGTCTTCCATCATGACACTGGACTGGGCCATGGGTACCCCACAACGCACGCGTTTTAATGGCTTTCCGTCATTTAATATCAATGGCGGCGCCGGGCCTGGCTATAGCAGCGGCGAAGCGATGCAGAAGATCGAAAAACTGGTACAAGGGTTGGGCAAGGGCATCGGCTTCGAATGGGCCGGGCAGTCACTCGAAGAAAAGCAATCCGGCAGCCAGGCCATCATGCTGTTCGGCTTGTCTATCCTGATTGTGTTCCTGGTGCTGGCGGCTTTGTATGAAAGCTGGGCCATTCCGTTCGCCGTGATGCTGGTGGTGCCATTAGGCGTCTTGGGCGCTTTGCTTGGCGTGACTATCCGTGGTTTGCCTAATGATATTTATTTCAAGGTAGGCTTGATCGCGACGATTGGTTTATCTGCCAAAAACGCTATCCTGATTGTGGAGTTTGCACGCGAGCATGTGCTGCAAGGCATGCCTTTGCTTGAAGCCAGTTTGCTGGCAGCCAAAGAGCGCTTGCGGCCGATTGTGATGACCTCACTGGCCTTTGGTGTCGGTGTGATTCCATTGGCATTCTCCACTGGCGCTGCGTCGGGCGCGCAAGTTGCGATCGGCACCAGCGTGCTGGGTGGTATTGTCACGGCGACCTTGCTGGCGATCTTTTTTGTCCCGTTATTTTTTATGGTGGTTGGGCGCTGGATGCACAAACCAGCGGCGACCAAGGATGCTGCATGAAATTAAGTCGACTCACATTGTTACTGGGTTTTATTCTCTCGGCCAGCGGTTGCTCGCTGATGCCTGAGTATTTCCGGCCAGCTGCGCCCGTGCCTGAGGCTTACCCAGGCCAGCCAGCGAATGAGACTGTGACTGAAGCGCCTCCGCTCCCCTGGCAAACTTATTTCCCTGATGCCGATTTACAGCAACTGATACAAGTGGGCTTAGCGCATAACCGTGACCTGAAAACAGCCGTGCTTCGCATGGACGAAGCCAAGGCCACTTACGGCATACAAAAAGCCGACCGCCTGCCGACCATACAGGGCAATCTGACGTACGACCGTAGTCGCACTGTGTTCAGCTCCAGCCAGGCATTTGAGGCAGAGTTGTACCGCGTTGGGGTCGGTATTTCAGACTACGAAATTGATGTGTTTGGCCGCGTCAAAAGCCTGACACAAGCTGCGCTGGAGCAATACCTGGCCGTGACTGAAAACCGGCAAGCGGTGCAAGCTACCCTGATCACCGAGATCGCCACGCAGTATGTCAACCTGCTGACCTTACACGCGCAACTCAAGCTGGCGCAGCAAACGCTAGATGACCGCAAACAGACCTTGCATCGGACTCAGCGTCGCTTTGAGGCCGGTTTGGATCAGGTGCTGGATGTCAAAGCCGCCCAAATCCAGGTCGAGCAAGTGCAGGCACAATATGCACAATGGCAACGACAACTGGCCACCACGCAAAATGCCTTGTATTTACTGCTCGGCGAGTCATCACAGCGCACATCGTTAGTCATCAAACCTCTGGCGGATTTAAAACTTGCTGACGTTACGCCAGGCCTGCCTTCCAGCCTGTTGACCCGGCGCGCAGATATCCGTGCTGCCGAGCACCAACTCAAAGCTGCCAATGCCAATATCGGTGCTGCACGTGCTGCGTTCTATCCACGCTTGCAACTCACCACCAACGTCGGCCTGGTTAACTCGGAGTTCTCCAAACTGTTTTCTGATACCGGCAGCAACTACTGGTCTTTCAGCCCGCAATTGACCATCCCGATCTTTAACTATGGCCGCAACAAAGCCAACCTCAACCTTGCGCAAACCCGTGAGCGTATCGAAGTGGTTAATTACGAAAAGACTATCCAGACCGCGTTTAAAGAAGTGATGGATGTATTAAGCACGCGCGCAGCGATTGCCGAAGAGTCCGCCGCCAGGGCGCGTTTAAGTGAATTGGAAAGCAGCCGCTTGCAACTGGTCAAACGTAAGCTGGATCAAGGACTGGTGACGTACCTGGAATTGCTCGATTCGCAGCGCAGCGTACTGGATGCACAGTCGCAGGCGTTGCAAATACAACAACAGGCATTACAGAACCAGGTGGGGCTGTATAAAGCGCTGGGTGGCAGCTAAAACTTCGGCATAATTGTTTTATGCCAAATAAACAAAAAATTGTTCAAAGTGTGTATGTAAATCATTTACATAGATTAATGCTAATGAAATTGCAAATTTTTTTAAAAAGTAATATCCTAAATTTAATTATTACGATAAATAGTTTCAGAGCGATGACTAGTTTTAAAAGGGTTGTTGTAATTTTTATTATTAGTAATTCCCAACTGAGTGGAGGCGCAAATGAAACAAATAAGTAAATTTGCAGTTGCTATAACTTTGGCATTTGGATGCACACAGGCTTTTGCTGCTGGATCCATTTTTGTCACAGAACCAGGTGCTGATGGGTTCAATATCGAAACTGGTGGTTTTAATGGATCAAGTTACGAGATTTCTAAAATCGTATTTGATTTTAGTAGTACCATTACCGCGGATGGTAGTTACTTGGTGATCGACGGTTCGCCATTTTCCGTGAATGCGCCAGCTGGCGGTAGCGCTGTGTTCTTTGGTAGTGGCGCCGTATTTGGTTTTGACTTTACAAGTTTCAACACTTTTGAATCATTCAGCTTCAAGTGGGATCCAGACTCAGCGATTAGCGGATCTTATGGCGCAACAGCGCTTGATTTTATCGGTGGCACAGTCACAGCCTATACGACCAATGGTTTATACAAAGGGTCTTTTGAGTTAGTAGGTACTGGACCAGACGTCACTGCTTCACTTTCACCTTATGTCCCTGTGCCTGAGCCACTCACCAGTGCTAGCTTGCTTGCTGGATTAGGGGTATTAGGCTTGGCCCGTCGCCGTCGTTCATAAGTATTTGATTTAGATTAAAAGCCCATCAGCGTTGTGATGGGCTTTTTTATTAGATGCCAACAATATGAGTTGTCATATTTAGTCTGATGATTGGGATTTTATATAATCAGTCCGCTTGCGGTACGCCGACGAAAGATTAAGCATGTTGAACATGAACATGCGGCGGACTGTAAACGAGTCCGCTCTACGCGTTCTCAGCAATTAAATTCTTCAATAGTTTCTACGGTTATACTCATTACAATCATCTATTAACACTTTATCTCACCATGCATAGTGGTGCTTTCTGCTTTTGCAGGTACTATCTGCCTTCCCCAATTCAAGAGATACCATCCCCTAATGCAAAGTGAAGTCAAAGAAACCATCCGATATGCCGTAGTGGCGGCTGTGCAGCTACCCAATGTGAGCGATAGTGAATTTGAGGCTTCGCTGAATGAGCTGCGTGAACTGGCTAAAACACTGGGTTACAGGGTGGTGCATACTTTTGTGCAGAAGCGTACAGGCTTTGATATCACGGGATATCTGGGTGTGGGTAAGCGCGAAGAAATTCGTGATTATGTGAAGAGTATGTCCGAGGAGCTAGAGTCGCAACCCTTCAATACGCTTGCCTACGATATTGAGGCGGTGCTGGTAGACCACGAAATTTCGCCGTCACAGGCGCGTAACCTTGAGGTTGAAGTCGGTTGCGAGGTGATGGACCGTACCATGGTCATCCTGGAGATTTTTCACCGCAATGCCCGCTCGCGTGCGGCACGTGCGCAGGTGGAGATTGCGCGCCTGGGTTATATGGCACCACGTTTGCGCGAAGCGGCGAAACTGGCGGGTCCGCAGGGGCGGCAGCGTAGCGGGGCGGGTGGTCGCGGCGCAGGCGAATCGCATACCGAGCTGGATAGACGCAAGATTCGCGACCGCATTGCCGAGTTGCAACAAGAGATTGTGATTATGGATGGCGAGCGCAGGACGCAACGTGCGCGGCGCCAGGAGCGGCAGACGATGGCGAGTGTGGCGCTGGTGGGTTATACCAATGCCGGTAAATCTACCTTGATGCGCGCGCTCACTGGCAGCGAGGTGTTGGTGGCGAACAAATTATTTGCCACACTGGATACCACGGTGCGCGCCTTGTACCCGGAAAGCGTGCCGCGCGTGCTGGTCAGCGATACCGTGGGTTTTATCAAGAACCTGCCGCATGGCCTGGTGGCTTCTTTTAAATCCACGTTGGATGAGGCGCTGGATGCTGCGCTGTTGTTGCACGTGATCGATGCCAGCGACCCTGGTTTTGAGCGTCAGCTTGAAGTCACGGATAAAGTGCTTGAGGAAATCGATGCCGATGTAGTGCCGCGTATTCGTGTGTTTAACAAAATAGATTATGTGGGCGATGCCACCGCGCAAGCCGAGTGTGAAGCCGCGCTGCGATTAAAATATCCGGATTGCATAGTCATGAGTGCTCGCCGTCCGGATGAGGTGGCGATGCTGCGGCAGAAGATTGTCGATTTTTTCCAGCAGGATTTGGTTGAAACCGAGATTTTCCTGCCTTGGTCCGTACAACAGATACGCGGCAAAATTTATAGCACCTGCCAGGTATTGAACGAGCGCTCAGATGAAGAAGGCACTTTTTTCACTGTGCGTGGCGAACCGAATGACATCAATAGCCTGCGTGAGCAGTTGATGCCGCTGCAATAAGCGCTCATCGCGGTAGTTGGGGCTGGTCAGGACTGATCAGCGTTTCCACCTTGCGCCAAATGAATAAACGCTTGCACATAATCAATCTGCACATCCGTTTCGCGTATGCCCAGGTAAATCTGCTTGGCAATGCCTTGCTCGCCTAACTTGACTGGCACGACGTCGAAACGGCTTTGATACTCCTCCACCAGCCAGCGCGGTAAGGCCGCGACACCGCGGCCACTGGCGACCATTTGCAGCATGATGTCAGTGGTTTCTATCGGTTTGTGTACTTGCGGGCTGATGCCTGCCGGTTGCAGAAACTGGTTGTAAATATCGAGTCGATCAATATCTACCGGGTAGGTGATCAAGGTTTCACTACTGAGTTGTTCGGGGCGCACATACGCCAGTGGGGCCAGTGCATGCTGGTGATGCACCACCAGCACCTGCTCGTAATCAAATACCGGTTGAAACAGCAGGCCGGGTTTATATAGCGGGTCAGGCGTGACCAGCATATCGATCTCATAGCCAAACAAGGCGCCTATGCCGCCAAACTGGAACTTCTGTTTTACATCTACATCCACATCCGGCCACGCGGCCAGGTAGGGTGACACCACTTTGAGCAGCCACTGGTAGCACGGGTGACACTCCATGCCGATGCGCAAGGTGCCACGCTCGCCTTGCGCAAACTGGCGCAAGCGTTCTTCTGCTAACGAGAGTTGCGGTAACAGCCGGTTGGCCACTGCCAGCAAGTATTGTCCGGCCTGGGTCAGGCGCAGGCTGCGGCCTTCACGTAACCAGATATCAGTGCCTAGTTGCTGTTCCAGCTTTTTTATCGAGTGACTCAGCGCCGACTGCGTGAGAAATAAATGTTCAGCCGCGGCTGTCAGTGAGCCTTGCCGTTCGACTTCGCGAATAATCGCTAAATGGATGCGTTCAATCATGTTTTAATGTATGAATAAAATTAATTGATTGTTGAAATAATACCATTTTACTTCATGGTTTGCCTTTTTTAGAATGCGTGTTCTGAAACGATTATTGACGAGGCTAGCATGGTCACCACACACAATCTTGGATTTCCGCGCATAGGCGCAAAACGCGAACTGAAATTTGCTTTAGAGGCTTATTGGAAAGGACAGTCTTCATTAGACGCATTAAAGCAAGTCGGCAAAGACTTGCGCCAGGGCAACTGGGCGTTGCAATCGCATCTGGACCTGGCGCCGGTGGGTGACTTTGCATTTTATGATCAGGTGCTGGATATGAGCTTTACGCTCGGTCACTTGCCCGCCCGTGTACAGACTTTTCATGGCGACCCACTGGATAATTATTTCCGTGTGGCCCGTGGACGTTCCGCAGGGTCTGGCGAGGAGCATGCGCATTGTTGCGGCGGCGTGGCGGCAGGGGAGATGACCAAATGGTTTGATACCAACTACCACTATATCGTGCCGGAATTCACCGCCGAGACACGGTTCAAGCTGGATACGACACGCTTGCTGGCGCAATTGGCAGAAGCGCAGGCGCAGAATGTTAAAGCCAAGCCGGTGATTGTCGGGCCGGTGACTTACCTGGCGATTGGTAAGGCCAAGGATGCTTCAGACCGCCTGGCCTTGCTGCCGCAATTGCTGGTGGTGTATAGCGAGTTGCTCGAGGCGTTGGCGGCGCAGGGCGTGGCGTGGGTACAAATAGACGAGCCTATTCTGGTGACTGAACTGGAGGCTGAATGGCAGCATGCATTCAACCTGGCCTATCACCAACTCAAGAGTAGCCGTGTCAAGATTCTGCTCGCGACTTATTTTGGCCCATTGGTTGATAACCAGTACCTGGTGGCGAACTTGCCGGTGGCTGGCTTGCATATTGATGCCATCAACGCGCGCCACGAGATTGTGCCTTTGCTGGCGATGTTGCCTGCGCACAAGGTACTTTCATTGGGCGTGATTAATGGCCGTAATATCTGGAAAACCGATTTGAACGCGACGCTGGACTGGCTGGAGCCAATCGCCGAACGCCTGGGTGACCGTTTATGGCTGGCGCCTTCTTGCTCATTGTTGCATGTGCCGGTGGACCTCGATAATGAGCTGAAGCTGGATAGTGAGGTCAAGTCCTGGCTGGCATTTGCCAAGCAAAAACTGGATGAGTTACAGGTGTTGGCGACGGCATTGAATCATGGTCGTGCCGCGGTGAAAGTGGCTTTGGCTGTGAATCAGGTGGCGATTGATGCACGCCGTACCTCGAAGCGCGTCCATCAGCCGCAGGTGAAAGCCGCGCTGGAAACACTGACACCGCAACTGGGTCAGCGGCAAAATCATTATGTACAACGTGCCGTCAAACAGGCCGCCTTGCTTGGTTTGCCCAAGTATCCGACCACCACCATCGGCTCTTTCCCGCAGACGGCAGAAATCCGCCATGCCCGCAGCCAGTTCAAGGCCGGGGCGTTGAATCAGGCAGCTTACCAGCAGGCGATGAAAGCCGAAATTGAGCGTAGCGTACGTGAACAGGAAGCCTTAGGGCTAGATGTGCTGGTGCACGGTGAAGCCGAGCGTAACGATATGGTGGAATATTTTGGTGAGCAGTTGGAGGGATATGCCTTCAGCCAGTTTGGCTGGGTGCAGTCGTATGGCTCGCGTTGTGTCAAACCGCCTATCCTGTTTGGGGATATCAGCCGCCCACAAGCCATGACGGTAGCGTGGATCAAGTATGCGCAATCACTGACCAGCAAGCCGATGAAAGGCATGTTGACCGGTCCGGTGACGATACTCAACTGGTCTTTTGTGCGTGATGACCAGCCACGTTCAGTCAGCTGCTACCAGTTGGCACTGGCGATTCGCGAAGAAGTGCTGGACCTGGAAAAAGCCGGTATCAATGTGATCCAGATTGATGAAGCCGCCTTGCGTGAAGGCTTGCCATTGCGCAAGTCACAGTGGAAAGAGTACTTGCAGTGGGCAGTAGAGTCATTCCGCATCACCGCCAATGGTGTGGCCGATGAAACGCAGATTCATACACATATGTGCTATTCGGAGTTTAATGACATCATCGCTTCGATTGCTGACATGGATGCTGACGTGATTACCATTGAAACCTCACGTTCAGACATGGAGTTGCTGGATGCGTTTGATGATTTCAACTACCCGAACGAGATCGGGCCGGGCGTCTATGACATTCACTCGCCGAATATCCCGACCCAGGCGCATATTGTGCAGTTGATGCAAAAGGCTGCCGAGCGTATCCCTGCCGAGCGTTTGTGGGTAAACCCGGATTGTGGCCTGAAAACCCGTCAATGGGCTGAAGTGTTGCCCGCGTTGACCAATATGGTTGCGGCAGCTAAAACCTTGCGCGCAGCTTAACCTTGCCATGAATGAAAAAGCCGCCCTTGGGCGGCTTTGTGTTTAAGTCATTACCAGCGGCGGCTCAGCATGAAGTGAAGCACAATGGCTTCATTGCGGATTTCAGACTCGCCAAATAATTGGCTGTTGTATTTAACGCTGACAGGTAGCATCCATTCGACACCGCCAGTCATCAGCCAGTGCGGGTCGATCTTACGTGCGGCACCAAAGGTGAGGTGATGCTCAAGGGTCCCTGCCAATAAAGGACTGGAGTTCTGGCGCGGAATCGGGTTTTTACCATAATTGTGGCCCGCATAAAGCGTGGTACGGTTATCCCAGTTGTAAGCGACACCTGTCGCGACCACCCATTGATCTTTCCAGTCGGCAGCCATCGAGCTGCCATATATAGATTGCGCTGAGGCATTATTTGGTTTGGTGGCGCGCAGGGTGACGTCATTGATCGCATCGCCCCAGTTAAGCCAGTTGAGTTTGAATGACAGCAGCCAGTCATCTGTTGGTTTGAACGCCATTCCTACGGCCACTTCGCGTGGTAAGGCGAAGCCTTTGATTGAAGCATCGGCATACTTCACCTTGCCTAAGCCTGCGTCTGTGAAGTCAGCTGTCAGTGTGCCGCCGGTCATCGGCAGCTCGGTTTTTTCGGTATAAGAAGCAGCCAATGTCAGCGCCGGGGTCACACGATATTGCATGCCCAGCTTGAAGCCAGTACGCACTGCGGAGGCACCCTCTAATTTGTAACCTGCAAAGGGCACAGCATTCACTGACGTGTTCGCAAAAAAGTCCTGTTCTATGCTCGCATAAACAATATTCAGGCTGGCCCCCAGAGAGAGCTTGTCAGTCACTTCACAGCCGATACCAGGAATAATCTTGGCGATCCCAAACAGCGAGGACAAATCATCGCGATTGCCAAACGGCGTACGCAGGTTGTCGAACACGCCACCGGCGCCGCCTTGCGCGAACAAGCCGATGCCGGCCGTACAGGGCATATTTTCCAGTGGCCGCGCATAGCCACCACCACCAAGCAAAGTGTAGCGGTTGGACGCATGCTCTTCGTTGCGGGGGTCTTTGTGCACCAGGTCAGTGGTACGCAGCACTGAGCCAAACATATCCAGCAGCGGCGCCTTGATCTGCGTCAGTCCGGCCGGGTTGGTATTCAGCGCGCTGGTATCACGCGCCACTGCGACATCAGCACCGCCCATCAGGGTCGATTCGGCACCGAAGCCGATCAGGTTGATGCCGTTGGTGGCATGCGCCGCAAGCCCGGTTGTTACCAGGGCGAGGGCGGTTGCGATGCGTAGGGTAGAAACATTAAAAGCAATCATGGCAGGTTTGTTCTTGTTCGTTAGGCATACTGTCGCATAATTCGACAATGCTGTGTTGCGATAACAGCGCTCCAATCACATGGCTTTTTGGCCTTTTCGGCTATGCGAGAAACATTCACATGGTAGCTAAATTATCGATCAATGTGTTGTAAAAATATTCTTTAATAAAAACAATCAGTTGCTGCCTGTCAATTAAAATATATCAATATATTGTGTTTTTGATAATTGAAAAGCCATAGATATTGTTTTATAGTCGCATCCATACGGTATGCAGAAGAGACTCTTCTTCTGCGTTTAATAGGGAACCTGGTGCGTGAAGCCGCGCAGGAGTCATTAAGCCAGGGCTGCCCCCGCAACTGTGATTAGCGAGTTGTTTGCTGCCATCTAAGCCACTGAAGAGATTCGGGAAGGCGAAAGCAAATAATGACGACCTGAGAGCCAGGAGACCTGCCGTGAAATTTTTTCTTGTTAACGTTTGAGGCGGGGTGTCCTCGGCAGATGCAGTTGGTCCATGTTCAACATTGATTGTTCAATACTAATTGCTAGTCTGGCCTTTGAGCGGGTACATTTTTCATCGTCATGATGGTCTGGGTATTGCCCGGTTAAATGTGTCTGTTTCGGGACCCCTCGCTTCCTGTACTGGGAGCCATCAATGTCAAAATACGAATCCATGCAGGCCACGAAAAGGGATGGCCGCAAGGAACCTATCAATCTCGATAAAATTCATCGGGTGATTGATTGGGCATCACAAGGCCTGAATAATGTGTCGGTCTCCCAGGTGGAGCTACGTTCGCATATTCAGTTTTATGATGGCATCCGTACTGACGACATTCATGAAACCATTATCAAATCCGCAGCCGACCTGATTTCTGAAGAAACACCGGATTATCAGTACCTGGCGGCGCGTTTGTCGATTTTTCACCTGCGCAAAATCGCCTATGGCCAGTTTGAGCCACCGCATTTGTTTGACCATGTGACCAACTTGACCGCGCTGGGTAAATATGATCAGCACCTGTTGCAGGATTACAGCCGCGAAGAGTTCGACGTACTGAATGCCACGATTGACCACTGGCGCGATATGAACTTCTCCTATGCCGCGGTCAAGCAGCTGGAAGGCAAATACCTGGTCCAGAACCGCGTGACCAAAAAGATCTATGAGAGCCCGCAGTTCTTGTACATCCTGGTCGCCATGTGCCTGTTTGCCAACTACAAAGGCCAGGCGCGTCTGGATTACATCAAGCGTTTTTACGATGCCGTATCTACCTTTAAGATCTCGCTGCCTACGCCTATTATGTCTGGCGTGCGCACTCCGACCCGCCAGTTCAGCTCTTGCGTGCTGATTGAGTGCGGCGACAGCCTGGACAGCATCAACGCGACTACCAGCGCGATTGTGAAATATGTGTCACAACGTGCCGGTATCGGTGTCAATGCGGGCCGTATCCGCGCCCTGGGCAGTGAAATCCGTGGCGGCGAAGCGCAGCATACTGGCTGCCTGCCATTCTATAAATTGTTCCAGTCTGCGGTGAAGTCTTGTTCACAGGGCGGCGTACGCGGCGGCGCAGCGACCTTGTTCTACCCGATCTGGCACCTCGAAGTTGAATCATTGCTGGTGCTCAAAAACAACCGTGGCGTCGAAGAAAACCGTGTGCGTCACCTCGACTACGGCGTGCAACTGAACCGCCTGATGTACCAGCGCCTGATCAAGAGCCAGAACATCACCCTGTTCTCACCGCACGACACACCAGGGCTGTACGATGCATTCTTTGCTGACCAGGATGAATTCGAGCGCCTGTATACGCAATATGAAGCCGATGACAGCATCCGCAAACGCACGATACCAGCGGTCGACCTGTTCTCACTCATGATGCAGGAGCGTGCCGGTACTGGCCGTATTTACATCCAGAACGTGGACCATTGCAACACGCATAGCCCGTTTGACCCAGCGGTGGCGCCAGTGCGCCAGTCTAACCTGTGCATGGAAATCGCACTGCCGACCAATCCACTCAATGACATCAATGACACTGAAGGCGAAATCGCCCTGTGTACCTTGTCTGCGTTTAACTTGGGCGCGCTGGAATCTCTGGACGAGTTGGAAGGCCTGGCTGACCTGGTGGTACGCGCACTGGATGCCTTGCTGGAATACCAGGATTACCCGGTGAAAGCGGCCTTGAATGCGACTAACAAGCGCCGTTCACTGGGCGTGGGCGTCATCAACTACGCCTATTACCTAGCCAAAAATGGCACGAACTACACCAGCGACACTGCGCTAGGCCTGACCCACCGTACTTTCGAGGCGATTCAGTTCTACCTGTTGAAAGCTTCTGTGCAGTTGGCGCGCGAATTTGGCCCATGTGGTGCGTTTAATGAAACCACCTACGCCAAAGGTATTTTACCGATTGATAGCTACAAGTCTGACCTCGATGCCGTATGCAGCGAGCCACTGTTGCTGGATTGGGAGAGCCTGCGTCAAGAGATTCAAAAAGATGGCCTGCGCAACTCAACACTGACAGCGTTGATGCCATCAGAAACCTCCAGTCAGATTGCCAACGCGACTAATGGCATTGAGCCACCGCGCGGCCTGGTGTCTGTGAAGCAATCCAAAGACGGCATTCTGCGCCAGGTGGTGCCAGAGATCGACCGCCTGCGTGACCAGTACCAGTTGTTGTGGAAAATGCCGAATAACGAGGGTTATCTCAAGCTGGTGGGCATCATGCAGAAGTTTGTTGACCAGTCTATTTCTGCCAACACCAACTACGACCCAACCCGTTTTGAAGGTGGCCGTGTGCCGATGAAGCAATTGTTGAAAGACTTGTTACAAGTCTACAAACTGGGCATCAAAACGCTGTACTACCATAATACGCGCGATGGTGCGACTGAAGGCGGCACAGAGGCAGAAGACGACGGTTGTGCGAGCGGTGCTTGTAAAATTTAAGAAGTACATCCCATGCGCATCGCGCGTATGGGCTTGGGGTTGATTGAACAAAAAACAGAATAAGTGGGCGAGCGGGATGAAGTGTTATTCGCCCGCGCAGCCACTTATCACTCAGGGAACACGGCCATGGCCTATAGCATCTTCACCAAAATCGACAACGAACAGTTAAAAGAACCCATGTTCTTTGGTCAGCCCGTTAACGTGGCGCGTTATGACCAGCAGAAATACCCGGTGTTCGAGCGGCTGATCGAGAAGCAACTGTCTTTCTTCTGGCGTCCGGAAGAGGTCGATGTGTCGCAGGATCGCGCCGATTACCAAGGTTTGCCCGAGCACGAAAAGCACATTTTTATCAGCAATCTCAAATACCAGACTTTGCTCGATTCGATTCAGGGCCGTAGCCCTAACGTCGCGCTGTTACCACTGGTGTCTTTGCCCGAGATTGAAACCTGGATTGAAACCTGGGCGTTTTCCGAGACCATCCACTCGCGTTCGTATACGCATATCATCCGTAACATCGTCAATGATCCTTCAGTGATGTTTGACGACATCGTGCGCAATGAAAACATTACCGCGCGCGCCACCGATATTGCCCACTATTACGATGAGCTGATCCATCAGACCATGCTGTATTCACAGCTGGGCGAGGGCGAGCATATTATCAATGGCGAGCTCAAGTCAGTGAAACGCCGTGAGCTGAAAAAATTGCTCTACCGCTGCCTGATGAGCGTCAATATCCTTGAAGCGATTCGTTTTTATGTCAGCTTTGCCTGCTCATTCGCTTTCGCCGAGCGCAAGGTGATGGAGGGCAATGCCAAAATCATCCGCCTGATTGCCCGTGATGAAGCCTTGCACCTCACCGGCACCCAGCATATGCTCAACATCATGCGCTCCGGTCAGGACGATTCGGAATTCGCTGAGATTGCGACTGAATTGCATCAAGAATGCTTCGAGATGTTTAAAACTGCCGCCGAGCAGGAAAAACAATGGGCAGAATACCTGTTTAAAGATGGCTCCATGATTGGCCTCAATAAAGACATCCTGTGCCAATACGTGGAATACATCACCAACAGCCGCATGGCGTCGGTCGGTTTGCCGCCAGCATTCCCCAATGCCAAAAACAACCCGATTCCGTGGATCAACACCTGGCTGGCCTCAGATACGGTGCAGGTCGCGCCACAAGAGGTGGAATTAAGCTCCTACCTCATTGGTCAAATTGATTCTGAAGTCTCAGCAGACGACCTGAATGGTTTTGAACTTTAAATGAAACAATGATTAGCGTACGCAGCCAGCACAGTCGCTTTAGCCTGCTCCCGCAAGAAACCCTGCTCGAAGGCCTTGAACGTACCGGCCACGAAGTAGAGTACCAATGCCGGAGTGGTTATTGTGGCGCCTGCCGCGTACGCATGCTCGATGGCCAAGTCGATTACGTTGAGCTGCCATTGGCCTTTATCGCCGCTGATGAAATCCTGCCATGCTGCTGCGTGCCCAAGTCTGATTTGTGGCTAGACTGCGAACTCAGGTTCGATTTGCAAAGCTCGCAATTGCAAGATGATATGTTCCCGGCACAGCAATCCTTGTTTGACGAAATCTTACCGTTTGCCGATACACCAGTGAAAAAGCTGCTGAGAAGAAGAGTGGTGAGAAACAACGTGCAGGCCAGCAACCTGCCATTGTTCTAATAAAAAAGGCGCTTGAAACCAAGCGCCTTTTTTTCAAACATGTAATTTACGCCGCAGCGTTAGGCCGCAACCATTGCATTTTCAAGTTCGGTGCACGCGCACTCGAATCCGCCACCAGGCTGCAACTCAAAATCTCGCAGCGCCAATACATCTGCCTAATTTTGGCGTCAGCCTCGTTACGCGACTTGCCAAAAATCTGCAAATTTTCCACCAGCACCCCATTCGCACTGCGAATGGTATACAAATATTTTCCAGACATATCCATCATTTTCAATGTCACCCCGATGATTTTTGATGCAAACGCATCATATTTATTATGATATATCGGTAACATATCAAAGTTTTTTAGGGTTGTATACATTGTAAAGATAGTATTTATATCGTTAATTCAATAATTTAAGCGGTTTTTTGCATAAAACACGTCTGAATTCGGTGCTAACTAGTTACATAAATCTTGTGACCTGTTTCTAAGTTAGAAATATGTCAAGGATATATGGTGTATTTATGTTGACTTTTATGTAAGACAAGATTCATTATCCTACTCCAATAAAATTAACAACTCTCGAGCAAGAAATGTCAAAAATAGACGCAATCAGGCTTAAAAATCTTAGATGTTTTGAAGATACGGGGTTTCTTGATCTCAAACCAATAACAATATTAGTTGGTAGAAATAGTGCTGGTAAAAGTACATTCGCCAGGATGTTTCCTCTTCTAAGGCAAAGCGCAGAGGAGGATAAGAGATCACCAATCCTATGGTTTGGAAAGTTGGTCGATTTTGGTTCATTTTCAACTGCTATAAAAAAAGGAACTGAAAATAAAGAGATATCTATTTCTTTTCGTTTTCAAACAGTTATTTCTTTAAGAACTCAGCCAGAGCCTGACTTGTTTGATGAAAGATCAAAGCAAAAATTACGAAAAAAATATAGTCGAGAAGGAGATACATCCGTTGAGCTTGAGTTAGTGCTTAAACAAAATGAGAGAACTGGAGTCACTTACGCGGCATTAATCGAAGTCACAATCTTTGAGAATAAATGTAGATTGGAATGTGATGAGAATGGAGGAGTGTCAAAATTACTAATTAATGAGCAAGATTTAACACCCACAGACTCATTTGGATGTAGCTTAAATCAAAGAAATATTTTGCCATCATTGCAGTATTTTCAAACCAGAAAGTTAAAGTTTGAAGGCGTAGAGCGTACTTTACGTATGCGAATTTCTCCATTTCTTGCCGGTATCAGGAGTCGAATTGAGGAAGGTGTTCATGGCAAAACAAATGAGGATACTATTCAAAGTTTAATCAATAGTATTCTTATAGGTACAAAAAGCGATATTCGAGCCTCTTTATTAAACTCTAGATTTTGTACTGCTACATCAAGAGAGAATTTTACTAAATTATTTAGACGGAAATCGTATTCTGACTCTTTTAATAATTTATTGTTTGCTCATGTATTTCCGAAAATTATTGAGAATGTTGATGATACTTTGGCAGAGATTGCCTCAAGCGTTAGATATGTTGAACCACTAAGAGCAACAGCTCAACGATATTATCGAAGCCAGGATTTGGCGGTGGATGAGATTGACTCTAAGGGAACAAATGTAGCGATGTATATTGATAGTCTTAGTGCCTCCGAACGCGAGAGACTAAATGAGTGGATGTCTAAGTACTTCGGAGTAGAAGTTTCTTCAAGAAGCGAGGGAGGCCATGTAACTTTGCTTTTGCAAACTCAGGAATCTAAAGGCACTGGTACAAATATTGCTGATTTGGGTGTTGGTTTTTCACAAATGTTACCGATTGTTCTACAGCTATGGCAAGCAACTCTTCCTCCTGCGTTTAGGAAAAGAGTAAAGCGTAGTGAGGAAAATACTTGTATTGTTATTGAGCAGCCAGAATTGCATCTACATCCTGCTTACCAAGCTCGTATTGCAGATGTGATGCTTGCATCAATCGTTGATTCAGGAAGTATTGTTCGATCTACTCAAATTATTGCAGAAACACATAGTCCTCATTTGATCAACCGGCTTGGTGAATTAATCAGTGAAGGAAAACTATCGCACAAGGATGTAAAAATCATCATTTTTCAAGATAGTTTTGAATCTGGTTCAGCTGAGGCAAGAACATCAGATTTTGATGAGAAAGGAATATTAAAAAATTGGCCTTTTGGTTTTTTTGAGGCCTAATATGTTCTTTGAAATCGATGATAGTCTTTCGCAAGTTGATTTCGCTGACCGAGCGAATATTCATGTTTTAGAGAAGATATTAGATGCTGGAATTGATGGGAATCACTTAATCAATGCCAGTAGACGCTTATATAAGCATTTGCTTAACATAGCTGGTTTATCCGATAGATACAAAGGATATTTACTGAACTTGCAAGGCTCAGCATCATATACTGGAGTATATAGCCAGTTTGGTGTAAGAGGGATTATAAAAAATGTAACCTCTAAACCAATATATGACCAAACAACTGGCGTTATAACATTGCCCTTTCGTTATATTAAAGATTTTAAGACTTTATTATTACCAACAGTGCTCTTGTGTGAGAATTTAATCGATTGCGATGTGTTGGATTTAGCGGCTGCTCATTACAGATTAAAAAATGGATATAACGGTACTGGAGTAAATATTGATAAGCGCTTAGGTGGAGGAGGTACGACTGGTGCCGTATTAAAGAGAATTATTACAGAGGCGGCACAATTATCTATCTGTATAGTAGATAGTGATAGATATTGCCCGACCTCTGCTATGGGATCAACCTACAAAGCTTGTAATGCTGAATTAAAGGCGGGGGTTTGGAATGCTAGACTTTACTCTACAAGTGGCCGAGAGCTCGAAAATGATATCCCTTTTAAAATATTACAAAACTCATTAGCAGAGGTTGATGATCTAAATGCAAATATACAAAAACTTTTTGAAAATAAGTCGTCAGTGAGGTTATGGAAATATCTTGATCTGAAGGATGGGGTTCACTCTGAGTGGGTTTTTAAGTTAAATAATCCTAGTTCTGATTTTTGGATTGTTGATGATCTTATTAAGCATGATGAATGTAATCCAGATTGTGTTGGTCCTAAAGCTTGTAAGAAAAAATCCGTAGATTGCCACAATGGAGTGATTTTTAACGGGATAGGTAAAACAATTCTTGATCATGTTAGCGCTTGGGGAGAAAAAAACTCTGGGCAGAAGTCTTTGGAAAGTGCTACAGGAGATAATTCTGATGACTGGTTTACATTAGGACGTCATGTCTTCTATCATTGTGTAGCTTCGAAAAAATATAGGTTTTAAATCTGTCGACCTGACTAGTCCTGTTGTACCTCGCATTCTCGTAACACACATAGCACTGGAGATGGTTTTAATATGTTGTTGCAAACATATCCACCTCTCTCCATACGTGCGCGCAATTGCTTATGGTGTAGTGGTGTTGGATATTTCTATTTAATATTTGTGTCTGCTTATTCCGGCGATGGGCAGATTACATGAGCTAATCGGACGAGCTTATTGGCAGGTGCACATGTCTGCTACATTTAATCTACAGTCTTGTACAAACGATTCTGCTGTATATAACTAAGTACCTGCTGCGGTATTTCAGTGATAACGATCTCATTATTGTGACTTAACTGCTCACGAATGCGCGTAGAGGAAATGTTAGGCGGCGTGGTTGGCAGAAAACTGATCAGCCCATTCGCTTGTGCGGCAAAGGCTTCTGGTGCAGCCGCGATATCTATGAACTTACCCTCATGCTCTGGATGCAAGAATAAGGTTTTTTCGCGGTCTGCACGGTGTACGACCAGTAGGTGGCTGTAGTCTAATAACTCTAACCAGCGGCGCCAGGTGGGTAGTTTTTGGTAACTGTCTTGGCCCATGATCAGGCAGAGTGCCTGGCTTGGAAAGCGGTGGCGCAATAAGTGCAGGGTTTCTATGGTGTACGAAGTGCCCTGGCGGTCTAGCTCGCAGGTATCGAGCACGAATTGCGGGCGGTCTTGTATCGCCAATTGCACCATCGCGGCGCGGTGTTGTGCGGTGACGGCGGGTGTTTCTTTATGCGGTGGAACAGCTGCGGGAATAAAGCGGATTTGTGTGCAGTGCAGGGTGTCGAGCACGGTTTGCGTCAGCGCTAAATGCCCGTTGTGGATAGGATTGAAAGTCCCGCCAAAAATGCCTATGAGTTCCATTTCAGCCATTCTTTGGGAGCATCGCGGCGTTGCGCGGTGCTCGAAAACTCGCTGTACTCATGTGTACTATCTTGTTTCCTGCGCTCCGTGAGCCTTGCGCTGCATCCCAAATAATGGCTGAAAGCGACATTAAGCGCGTACGTGGCCGTCACCTAGTACAACATATTTCAACGACGTTAATCCCTCTAAACCAACCGGGCCGCGTGCATGCAGTTTGTCGGTGGAAATGCCGATTTCTGCGCCAAAGCCATATTCAAAACCATCGGCAAAACGGGTAGAGGCGTTGACCATGACGCTGCTGGAATCGACCTCGCGCAGGAATTGGCGCGCTTTGGTGTAGTTCTCGGTGACAATCGCTTCGGTGTGCTGGCTGGAGTATTTGTTGATGTGCTCAATCGCTTCGTCGACGCCACTGACCACCTTGCACGAAATAATCGAAGCCAGGTATTCGGTGTAGTAGTCTTCTTCAGTCGCGGCAATGGCTTGTGGCACGATGGCACGTGTTTCTTCACAGCCGCGGATTTCCACGCCTTTGCTAATCAGCATCTCGGCCAGTTTAGGCAGAGCGGTTTTTGCAATGCTGCGTGCGACCAGTAATGATTCGGCCGTATTGCAGGTGCCCAGGCGCTGCGTTTTGGAATTCTCCAGAATGCGCACGGCTTTGTCTAAGTCTGCTTCGTCGTCCACATAGACATGGCAGTTGCCATCCAGGTGTTTGATGACTGGAATGCGTGCATCGTTGCTGATGCGCTCGATGAGGCCTTTGCCACCGCGTGGCACGATGACATCGACATATTGTTTCATGGTGATGAGTTCACCCACGGCCGCGCGGTCTGTGGTTTCAACCACCAGCACGGCGGCTTGTGGCAAACCTGCCTGTTGCAGGCCTTGATGCACGAGCTTGGCCAGCGCCTGGTTGCAATGGATGGCCTCAGAGCCACCACGCAGAATGCAGGCGTTGCCGGATTTGATGCATAAGCCAGCGGCATCAACCGTGACGTTAGGACGCGCTTCGTAAATAATGCCAATGACGCCCAATGGCACGCGCATCTGGCCGATCTGGATGCCGGAAGGACGGTATTTGAAGTTGCTCATTTCGCCAATCGGGTCTGGCAAGCTGGCGATTTGTTCCAGGCCTTCGGCCATGGTCGCCACTGACTTTTCGCTCAAGGCCAGGCGGTCCAGCATGGCGGCTTCCATGCCGTTGGCTTTGGCTGCTTCCAGGTCTTGCTGGTTGGCGGCCAGTAGCGCTTTTTCGTGCTGGCGGATCAGGGCGGCGATATTGCGCAGGGCCTGATTCTTGGTGTTGGTATCGGCTTTTGCCATCAAACGGGAAGCGGCACGTGCCTGCTCACCCAGTTGTTTCATGTAATGTTGAATGTCCATAACCATCATTCTATCTTAAAACCTTAACGAGACCGTGCTGCGGTCGATCTGGCGGATTTATTCGCTGCCATACGCGCAATGCCACTACATAAGCGGGAAAGCTCCAGCCATGCATCGCCATCACCAACGCCTTTTGCCATGCGGTCTATGTCAGATAATTTCTGCAAAGCAGCTTCGATATGTTTTTGCGGTAAAAATTCCAATGCGCGTTTAACCAGTGTCTGGCGGTCACCAAATAACCTGGCCTGGCTTAAGGCAGCCTGCACGGCCTGGCCGTTTTGCATGGCGAGCCGCACTTGCAATAGGGGGCGGAATAACCACACCAGCGGGTTCATCACAGCGACGGCAGTTTCGCCTTCTTCACGCAGGCCTTCAATAATGCGTAACACGCGGCTTTGGTCGCCTTGCAACATGGCTTCACCGAGTTGCGAGACATCAAAGCGTGCCACATTCAGCACACATTGCCGGATGGCATCTTCAGAGAGTGGGCCGGGTGGGTAGAGCAAGCCCAGCTTCTGGATTTCCTGGTGCGCAGCCAGTAAATTACCTTCGACCTGCTCGGCAATAAACCGGCGTGATGTTTCATCCGCTGTTTGCTGCTGCATGGCCAGGCGTTGCGCAATCCACTCTGGCAGTTGTGGCAGTGGCACCTGGTTGAGCACCAGCAATACGCCGTGTTGTAATAAGGCTTCATACCAGGCGCTGCTGGTCATGTCGCGATCAGGCGCGGGCAGGGTGATGATAATTGTGGTATCAGCAGCAGGTAATTCAGCCACTTGCTGCAAGGCCTTGGCACCTTCGACACCGGGTTTGCCGGTGGGGATGTTGATTTCGAGAATACGTTGCTCGGCAAACAGCGAGAAACTTTGCAAAAACTGGCTGACTTGCGCCCAGTTGAAATAACGCTCTACGGTAAAGCTGGCACGTTCTTGCGCCCCGTGCTGGCGGGCGGCCGCACGAATCTGGTCGATGGCTTCAGTGATTGAGAGTGGTTCGTCACCTGCCAACACAAACAAATGCTGTTTTGGCGGCAGGTGTTGAGCCAGTTGCGCAGCCTGTATGCGCATGTTTATTGCGCTTTTTTCAGGGCAGACAAGCGGCGCATAATGCCGTTAAGCACGTCTGTTTGCATGCTGTCACTGAGCAGCTTTTGTTCAGCTTGTTTTGCCAGCAAGTTGGCATCGTTATAGGTATAGTCGCGACGGCCTTCCATGATGATAGGCAAGGTCCAGGTAGCGTCGCTGGCGAGTTTTGTGCGGTATTGCACGCGGTAGTAGAGTTCATACTCTCGCACCACACCGGTACCGCTCAAGGACAGAATGCGCTGTTCGTTTTCTTCTTTGAGCAACTCCAGTTGCAATTCGGCATCCTCCGCATCGGTGACGATTTTAATACCTTGTTCTATCAGTGCTTTTTTGAGTGCCGTATTAATCTGGGTAGTACCTTTGATTTGCACGGTTTTAAACGCAATTGGCGAAGGCTGGCGCAAATGAAAACCGCAAGCAGTGAGCATGACCGACAGGGTCAGCATGCTAAACCAGTAAGCCAGATGTCTATGCTTGAGTATGTGCAGCAACGTTCGCTCCTTGCGCTAGGCAACCACAATATTAATCAGTTTGTTAGGCACGACAATGATTTTTTTCACGCTGCCTTCATTGAGGAATTTTTGTACAAAGTCCTGATTAACGGCAGTTGCTTCAATTTGCTCTTTGGCCATGCTTTTAGGGATGCTGATGCTGCCGCGCAGTTTGCCGTTCACTTGCACGACGTATTCGACCTCGTCTTGTACCAGCGCTGCATTGGCTGGCTCAGGCCATTTTGCTGTGAGGATATCTGCACCCAGTTTCAGGCTTTGCCACATGACTTGCGTCACGTGTGGCGCAATCGGCGATAGCACGCGCAACAAGATGCTATAGCCTTCAAACGCTACGGCTTGCCAGTCTTTCTCGGCTTCTTTTTGCACTTTTTCCAGCGTGTTGAGGATTTTCATGCAGGCAGATGCCACGGTGTTGAATTGCAGTTTTGCCAGGTCAACATTGGCTTGCTTCAACACAGTGTGGATTTCACGTCTGTGGTTGGCAAGTTCACCTGTCAGTTTGTTTGGCAAGTCGGCTGGCTGGATTTGCGCTAAGGCATAGCCAAAGTTCCACACACGCTTCAAGAAGCGATGTGAGCCTTCAACGCCGCTATCTGACCATTCCAGCGTTTGTTCCGGTGGCGCGGCAAACATCATAAAAAAGCGTGCAGTATCGGCGCCGTATTGTTCGATCAGCGATTGCGGGTCGACGCCGTTGCGCTTGGACTTGGACATAGTGCCTATGCCTTGATAGTCAATGGCAGAGCCATCTTTAATCAATTTGGCACCGGTCACTTTACCGTTGGCGTCTTGTACCAGTTCGACTTCTTCTGGTGCAAAGTACTCAATGCCGCCTTTGGCTGTGCGGCGTGAGAAAATATGGTTAAGTACCATGCCTTGCGTCAGCAGGTTGGCAAACGGCTCGTCATAGTTGACCAGGCCGAGGTCACGCATGACCTTGCTCCAGAAACGTGAATACAGCAGGTGCAGAATCGCATGCTCAATGCCGCCAATATATTGGTCGACTGGCATCCAGTGGTTAGTCTGCGCGTCCACCATGGCATCATTGCTAAAGCCTGACGCATAACGCGCGTAATACCAGCTGGAGTCGACAAAGGTATCCATGGTGTCGGTTTCGCGCTTGGCTGGCTGGCCGCATTTAGGGCAAGCGCAGTTCAGGAAGTCTTCGCGTTTATTGAGTGGATTGCCTGAGCCATCCGGCACACAGTCTTCCGGAAGTTTGACCGGTAGCTGGTCATCCGGCACTGGTACATCGCCACAACTGTCGCAGTGCACGATTGGAATAGGGCAACCCCAGTAGCGCTGACGGGAGACACCCCAGTCGCGCAGGCGCCAGTTGGTTTGTTTGCCGCCCAGGTTCTTCTCGGCCAGGTCAGCGGCCACAGCATCCACGGCTTGGGTGTAACCCAGGTCATTGTATTTGCCTGAATGGATGCATACGCCTTTGGCTTTGTCGCCGTACCATTCTTGCCAGGCACTCAAATCAAAACTTTGGTCGACCACACTGATCACTTGTTTGATCGGCAGGCTATATTTTTTGGCAAAACCAAAATCACGCTCGTCATGCGCTGGCACAGCCATCACGGCGCCTTCGCCGTAGGTCATCAGCACATAATTACCAACCCACACCGGCACCTGTTCGCCGGTAATCGGGTGCGCAACGGTCAGGCCGGTGTCCATGCCTTCTTTTTCCATGGTGGCCATGTCGGCTTCCATGACGGAGCCTTGCTTGCATTTTTCAATGAAAGCTTGCAGCGCTGGATTGTTTTGCGCGGCATGTGTTGCTAATGGATGCTCGGCAGCGACGGCGCAGAAAGTCACGCCCATAATGGTGTCGGCACGGGTGGTGAATACCCACAGTTTGCCGTCGTCAATCAGCTGGTCATCATTATTTTTGATGTTGTGCGTAAAGGCAAAACGCACGCCTACGCTCTTGCCTATCCAGTTGGCTTGCATGGTTTTGACACGCTCTGGCCAGCCTGGCAGCTTGTCCAGGTCATCGAGCAATTGCTGGGCATAACCCGTGATGTGCAGGTAATAGCCGGGGATTTCACGTTTTTCAACAAGCGCACCAGTGCGCCAGCCGCGGCCATCAATCACTTGCTCGTTAGCCAGTACCGTCTGGTCGACCGGGTCCCAGTTCACCACCTGGGTTTTTTTGTAGGCAATGCCTTTTTCCAGCATACGCAGGAACAGCCACTGGTTCCATTTGTAATAATCAGGCTGGCAAGTGGCTAGTTCACGCTGCCAGTCAATGGCAAATCCCAGCGATTTCAACTGCTTGCGCATATAGGCAATGTTGTCGTAGGTCCACTGCGCAGGCGGTACGCTATTTTGAATTGCCGCATTTTCTGCTGGCAGGCCAAACGCATCCCAACCCATAGGCTGCAATACGTTAAAGCCTTTCATGTGGTGATAACGGCTTAATACGTCACCAATGGTGTAGTTGCGCACATGCCCCATATGCAATTTGCCACTGGGGTAGGGGAACATCGACAAGCAGTAGTATTTGGGCTTGTTGCTATCCGCCTTGGCCTGAAAGCTCAGGTTGGACTCCCAATGTTGTTGTGCCTGTTGTTCGACTTCTTTGAATGGATACTGCTGTTGCATGTGCGTGGCTTGAAAGTAACTAAACGAAGCGACAATTATACCCGAGAACTGATAGGCATGTTTTGCGTTGGCAGGTGTTGCCAGTAGGATGCGAACTCTATTTGGCTGATATCAGCCATGGTCGATTAAAGTGGGTTGATATAAACCGATTGTGTGCCTGGTGAATACCTTGTAAATGGCATTATTATTTATATAAATATAATTTACGCAATAAAAACATGGGGATAACTTTTATCGTCGTGATGCTGGTATCAATATTGCAGCCCTTTCACCTGTTTTTATAACAACAGAAACAGAAGAGGGTGTGACACATGAAGAAAAAAAGTTTGTTGATGGCCACGGTACTGGCGTTAAATCCTGCCATGGAAGTGCTTGCCGAGGAAAAAGAACGGCAGGATGAAACACTGAATATTTCACCGGTGGTGGTGAAAGGGATTTTGCCTGACCGCCTAGAATCGGTGCCAGGTTCTTATTTCCTGGTTGATGAAAAAGCCCTGCAAGAACGGCGACCATTCTCGGTTCAGGAGGCATTAAGCAATGTGCCTGGGGTACATGTTGTGGGGGAGAACAGTTTTGGCCTGGGCGTTAATATCGGCGTGCGAGGCTTGGATCCGAGAAGAACGGCGCGCACCCTGCTGATGGAAGACGGCATGCCTTTGTTTCTTGCGCCCTATGGTGATCCGGCTGCGCATTACACCACGCCATTGGAGCGTGTGCAGCGCATCGAGGTCGTTAAAGGCTCAGGCCAGATTCTATATGGCCCGCAAACAGTGGGTGGCATGATTAATTTTGTGACACGCCCGGTACCCAGTGACGGCCAGGTGCATGGCAATGTCACCGCCACCTTAGGTAACAATGACTTTACCAGCCTCTATGGCAACATCGGAGCCGGTGATGAGCGCGGTGGTTTGATGATTGATGCCTTGCACAAAAAAGGTGATGGTATTCGTGACAATCATGATTTCGAGATTCAGGAATACACGGCAAAAGGGCAGTTGAATTTATCTGACCGGCATACCTTGATTGCCAAGGCCAGTTATTTCCGTGAGAGCTCGCATGTGACAGAAACTGGGTTGGGACTGGTGGAATACCGTGAAGATAAATATCAGGCGCCTACTGGCAAAAATGATGTATTTGAGCACGAGCGTACCACGTTTCAACTACAGCACCTGTTCCAGATCAACCATCAGTTAAAGTTATCTACACAAGCCTACTATGCAAAATCTGAGCGGGCTTCGTTCCGGCAGATTAATGATCCAGGAGGCCTTGGCGGACGCTCTGTGATGGATCGTTGTACAGGACTGGGTGTTGCGACCGAAGCCAATGCTGAACTTTGCGGTGGACGCTGGCGTCCGCGCGAGTTTGAATATTGGGGCATTGAGCCACGGCTGGATGTGCAGCATAGCCTGTTCGGCGTGGAAAGTAATGCAGTCCTTGGTTTCCGTTACCACCGTGAAGATATCCAGCGCAACCAGTTCCGTGGAGGGGATCCCCGTATCCAGAACCAGGAATACGCAGAGGCGTTTGGCGACCATCGCGAGCAGATTCATACCAATGTCGAGGCCAAATCCTATTACGCACAAAATACTTTTTATGTGGGCGAGTGGACGTTTACGCCAGGTTTACGTATAGAAGATTTGCGTATCAGGACCGATATTCTGCGCGCGGAAGGTGCAGTGCAAAATAATGCTGAGTCAAAAGATACCAATCACCAGAGCAAAGTGTTGCCAGGATTTGGTTTAACCTGGAATGGCATTGCAAAAACCACTTTGTTTGCCGGTGTGCACAAAGGGTTTGCGCCGCCGCGCCCTGATCGTGATATCCATGCGCCAGGAGGCGCCAATACCGCCGTGGTGGTCAATACCAAGCCGGAGGAAAGCACCAATTGGGAGTTGGGCGCGCGCTCTAACTATATCAAAGGCGTCACCTTTGAAACCACATTGTTCCATACGATTTTTGACGATATTGTGGTGGCGGGCCCAACCTCTGGTTCATTTATCAATGGCGGACAATCGCAACAAACCGGGGTGGAGCTGGCTGGGCGTATTAACTTTGGTCACATATATGACTCGGCACATAATATCTACCTGGCCGGGTCTTATACCAATCTGATCACGGCCAAGTTTAAGAAAACCAATGCGGCAGCAGATGTGTTTAGTGGTGATCGTTTACCGTATGCGCCAAAACACTTGGCATCACTGAGCCTCGGCTATGAGCATCCGGTCGGATTCGATGCACGCATTGGTGTTGATTATGTCAGCGAGCAGCAAGAGGATGTTTCTTATCGCGCAGGCCGTTCTGAGGCCGATGTGTTATCAGGCCGTACCGGGCGCATTCCGGCCTATGCGTTGCTGAATGCAACGGCAAATTACCGGCCTGTAGGCAGTCGTGTCTCGTATTTTGTCAGTGCCTATAACCTGGCTGATAAAGAGTACCTGACCAGCCGTGTGGATGGCATGGTGGCGGGGCGTCAACGCCAGGTCTTTGGTGGCATCCGTTACGATTTTTAGTCTGTTGTACCGTCAATAAAAAAGCCCGCATCATGCGGGCTTTTTGCTTTAGCGCAGTTATTTCAATGCGCTAAAAATGTCTTCTTTAATCGCATTCAACTCGCCCAGACCGTTGACCTTGACGTATTGTGGCGCACCGCTGACACCGGATTTTGCCCAGTCAGAATAGTAACCAATCAGTTGCTCAGTCTGGTCATGATAGACCTGCAAACGCTTCAGTACCACCTCTTCTTTGTCGTCATCACGCTGCACCAGTTCTTCACCGGTAACGTCGTCTTTGCCTGCTACTTTTGGTGCGTTGAATTTTACATGGTAAGTGCGGCCAGAAGCTGGGTGGCTACGGCGGCCGCTCATGCGCTCAACAATCGCTTCATCCGGCACGTCAATTTCCACTACGTAATCAATGGCGACGCCTGCGTTTTTCATCGCCTCGGCTTGTGGAATGGTGCGAGGGAATCCGTCAAACAGGAAACCATTGGCACAATCTGCATCTTTAATACGTTCTTTGACCAGGCCGATAATCACTTCATCTGGCACCAGGCCGCCTGCGTCCATGAATTTTTTGGCTTCCAGACCCAATTGAG
>Ga0208514_100320_pt1 | contig 30375 bp, 26 predicted proteins | sample LakWasMet70_HOW9_2_FD_183900 | JGI IMG/M metagenome (GOLD analysis project Ga0208514, IMG submission 183900) | Freshwater sediment methanotrophic microbial communities from Lake Washington under simulated oxygen tension - Sediment Metagenome... | ecosystem: Environmental > Aquatic > Freshwater >...
CTGGCCACCGCCGACCAGAACCCGGCCTGATGTGTGCAACGGCGTGGACTTGGCCTACAATCCGGCAGTCCCGCCTGGGGGAATTTGACCTGGCCAAGGGTGGGGGAATTTAACCTGGCCAACGGGGTTAAGAAAACCGCATGAACATCAAGCGTCTCCGGCACGTGGTTGCCGTTGCCGACGAACGGAATTTCGCGCGGGCGGCCGAGCGCGTCCGCCTGTCGCAACCGGCACTTAGCCGCAGTATCCAGGCCGCGGAAGGAGAGTTGGGATTTGCCTTGTTCGACCGTGGACGCAGCGAGGTCACGCCGACGCCGGCTGGCGCCTTCGTGATCGAACGCGCGCGCCGGCTCGTGTTCGAAAGCCGCTGCCTCGAACGCGACATCGACCTGTATCGCAAGACCCAGATCGGCACCATCGCGATCGGGGCCGGTCCGTTTCCGGCCGCGACGATGCTGCCGGCCTTGATCGCCGAGTTGCGCAACCAGGCGCCCGGGGTGCAGATCGAGGTCGAGGTGAGTAACTGGGATACGCTGACCCAGCGCGTGCGTGCGGAGGAGCTGGACTTCTTTCTCGCCGATGTGCGCGACGTGCCGGCGGATGCGGATCTGGAGGTGACGCGCCTGGCCCACCAGTTTGGCGGATTCTACGTACGGTCGGGGCATCCCCTGCTGGGCCGGAACGAGCTGCGCATGCGCGAGCTGGCGCCGTTTGGCCTTGCCACCACGCGTCTTCCCGACGCGGTACGTTCGCTGCTTGGAAAGCTGTTCGCGCTGGCGCCGGGCCAGGCCTTTCCGCAAGCGCTGCAGTGCGACGACATGCATCTGCTGACCAGCGTCGCCATGCACTCGGACACGGTGCTGGGCGCCGTGCATGCCGCGGTCGCCGCCGAAGTGGACGCGGGCAGGCTGGTGCTACTGGATGTGATCGACCTGCCGCCCTTGTATTCCGAGCTGGGCATTGTGTCCCTGAAGGGCCGCAGCCATTCGCCGGTGGCGCGGATCATGATCGACAGTGTGATCGCGATGGCGCTCCACCTGGCGCAGGAAGGGGCAGCGCGCCCCGGCTAGACGAAGGGCAGGGCCGACTTGGTAATCGCGGCGCTGGCGATGTAGGCGAAGGTGAGCAGGGCCAGCACGAAGGCGGTAGCGCGCACGGCGAGCGTCTTGCCGCGCTTGAGCGCCACCGTGCCCAGGCCGATATAGACCAGCAGGCCGATGATCTTGGCCAGCAGCCAGGGCTGCTCGGTGGGCAGCCAATGCGCCCACACGGCCAGCCAGATCGCGCTGGCCAGGAGCAGCGAATCGACCACGTGCGGGACCACCTTCACCCAGCGCCGCTGCAGCAGCGGCGAACCGGCCAGCATCCACAATCCCCGCACGAAGAAGAAGCTGCCGGAAGCGGCCGCGCAAGTCATGTGAAAGTGCTTGAGGGTGAGGTAGTCCATGGGTCTTCCGTGAGATGGTCAGCCTGTGTTGCGCAGGCCGGCGGCCACGCCATTGATCGACAGGTGGATGCCGCGGTGGACCCGCTCGTCGATCTGTTCCGGCTCGCCCGCCACCGAACGGTGCCGGTGGATCAGTTCGACCTGCAAGTGGTTCAGCGGGTCGAGGTAGGCGAAGCGGTTCTGGATCGAACGCGCCAGCAGCGGGTTGCCGGCCAGGCGCTGGGAGGCCCCGGTGATCTGCTCCAGGCAGCGCAGCGTGGTGCCGTGTTCGGCCGCGATGCGCTTGAAGATGCGCTCGCGCAGTTCCGCGTCCGCCACCAGTTCCGCGTAGCGCGAGGCGATCGGCAGGTCGGTCTTGGCCAGCACCATGTCCATGTTCGACAGCAGGGTGGCGAAGAAGGGCCACTCGGCGTACATGGCGCGCAGCGTGTCCATGCGTTCCGGTCCGCCGTCCGCCAGCCACGAGGTGATGGCCGAGCCGAAGCCGTACCAGCCAGGGAGCAGCAGGCGGCACTGGCCCCAGGAGAAGCCCCAGGGAATGGCGCGCAGGTCTTCGATGCGGCGCGTCGATTTGCGCGAGGCCGGGCGCGAACCGAGGTTCAGCTCCGCGATCTCCGCGATCGGGGTGGCCGCGAAGAAGTAGTCGGTGAAGCCAGGGGTCTCGTACACCAGGTTGCGGTAGGCGCGGTAGGCGCGCTCGGACAGCTCCGCCATCACGGCTTCGAAACCGGCCAGCTGCTTGTTGCGCGCGCCGTCTTCACCGTGCGGGGTGAGCGAGGCTTCCAGCGTGGCCGCCACCAGCAGCTCCAGGTTGCGCCGGCCGATTTCCGCGTTCGAGAACTTGGAGGCGATGATCTCGCCCTGTTCCGTCAGGCGCAGCTGGCCGTTCACGGTGCCCGGCGGCTGCGCCAGGATCGCGTCGTAGGACGGGCCGCCGCCGCGGCCGACGGTGCCGCCGCGGCCGTGGAACAGGCGCAGCTTGACGCCGGCGTCGACGAACACCTGCACCAGGTTGATTTCGGCCTTGTACAGCTCCCAGTTGGAGGTGAGGAAGCCGCCGTCCTTGTTCGAGTCCGAGTAGCCCAGCATGACTTCCTGCAGCTGGCCCTGGCCTTCGATCAGCTTGCGCACCATCGGGATCGCCATCCAGGCGCCCATGATCTCGGCCGCGCGGCGCAGGTCGGGGATGGTCTCGAACAGGGGAATGACCATCACATCGAGCTCGTTGGCGGCGGGGCGCAGCAGGCCGGTCTCCTTCTGCAGCAGCAGCACTTCCAGCAGGTCGGACACTTCCTCGGTGTGCGAGATGATGTAGTTGCGGATCGCGCGCTTGCCATAGCGCTGGCGGATCTCGCGCGCCGTGCGTAGGATCTGCAGCTCGGACTTGGTCTCCTCGCTGTAGTTCACGTAGGGCGAATACAGGAGGCGCGGCTGCGATAGCTCCGCCAGCAGGACCTTGACCTTGGCCGCTTCGTCCAGCTCCTCGTAGTTCGGATGCACGCCGCCGGCGGCGAACAGCTCGCCCAGCACGCGCGAGTGCACGTCCGAGGTCTGGCGCATGTCGAGCGAAGCGAGGTGGAAGCCGAAGATGCGCGCCGCGCGGATCAAGCCGCCCAGGCGCGGACGCACCAGCTGCGCGCCGTGGTTGGCGGACAGCGAATCGGCGATGGTGCGCAGGTCAGCCTCGAACTCGAACGGATGGCGGTACGGCTCGGCGTGCCCCACTTCTTTGCGCAGGATGTTCATCGCACCCAGTTCACGCGCGGTGGAGGCCAGGCGCGCGTAGATGCCGATCAGGGCGCGGCGGTAGGGCTCGTCCACGCGGTGCGGCGAGTTGTCCGGCGAGGCGTCGGCCAGGGCCTGGATCGAGGGCGATGCCGACACCATGAGGGTCGAGATCGACAGCTCCGCGCCCAGCGCGTGCACTTCGTCCAGGTAGTGGTCGAAGATGGTGGTCGACTGGCGCATCAGCGCGTGCTGCATGGTGCTGGCGTTGACGTTCGGGTTGCCGTCGCGGTCGCCGCCGATCCAGCTGCCCATCTGCAGGTAGGCCGCCTCGGTCGCGTTCACCTCGGTGCCGTAGACGGAGGCGATTTCCTCGTCGATGTCGTCGTACAGGGCCGGGATCTCGGACAGGAAGGTGATGCGGTAGTAGGACAGGGCGTTTTCGATCTCGTCGGCCACCGTCAGCTTGGAATAGCGCAGCATGCGGGTCTGCCACAGGGCGCCGATGCGGGCCGTGAGCAGGTTCAGCGTTGCGCTGCGCTCGCGTGGGGTGAGCGGCAGGTCGCGTTCGGCCAGCAGGCGTGCGATGTCGTGCTCGGCGTCGAGGATGGACTTGCGCTGCACCTCGGTCGGGTGGGCCGTCAGCACCGGCGAAATCAGCGCGTCGTCGAAGAAGCGCTGCACCGTGCCGCTCTCCACGCCGGCCTGCTGCAGCTTGCCCAGGGCGTAGGCCACGCTGCCGCGCTGCGCGTCCGAGCCGGCCAGCAGGTGGGTGCGGCGGCGGCGCACGTGGTGCTGGTCCTCGGCGATGTTGGCCAGGTGCGAGAAGTACGAGAAAGCGCGCACCACGGTATTGGTCTGGCTGCGTGTGAGCTTCGACAGCATGTCGTTCAGTTCGGCCCCCGCCTTGGGATCGGCTTCGCGGCGGAAGCGCACGGCGGTCTGGCGAATGGTCTCGACCAGGTCGAACATCTCCTGGCCTTCCTGGTCGCGAATCACGTCGCCGAGCAGGCGGCCGAGCAGGCGGATGTCTTCTTTCAGCGGGGCGTCCTTATCGGCGGCCCGGGCGGGGGTGTCGTTTGTCGCAGCAGCTAGGTTTACCATGTTGTACCAAGTATGAAAGTGGTTGGTGCAAAGGCTTGTGGCCACAGTCTGCAAAGAGGCTGCATGATAAAATTTGTGGTTCTATCCATGCGGCCCGGTTACCGGCATTCGCCCGTTCAGGCCAACGACAGTGAAAGAATCTTCGAGTGACTAACCGTCTGATTATTGCGTCGCGGGAGAGCCGGCTGGCCATGTGGCAGGCCGAGCACGTGCGCGCGCGTTTAGCAGCATTATATCCGCAGTGCAGCATTGAGATCCTCGGAATGACGACCCGGGGCGACCAGATCCTCGACCGCGCCCTGTCCAAGGTGGGCGGCAAGGGCCTGTTCGTGAAGGAACTGGAGGTCGCCATGGCCGAGGGCAGGGCCGACCTGGCCGTGCATTCGCTCAAGGACGTGCCGATGGAGCTGCCGGAAGGCTTTACGCTGGCCGCCGTGCTGGAGCGGGAAGACCCGCGCGACGCCTTCGTCTCCAACGACTACGCGGACCTGGACGCGCTGCCGGCCGGCGCCGTGGTCGGCACTAGCAGCCTGCGCCGCCAGGCACTGATTGCCGCGCGCTACCCGCACCTGGTCATCAAGCCGCTGCGCGGCAACCTGGACACCCGCCTGGGCAAGCTGGACCGGGGCGACTACGCCGCCATCATCCTGGCCGCCGCGGGCCTCAAGCGCCTCGGCCTGCCGCAGCGCATCCGCGCCCTGCTGGAGCCGGAAACGAGCCTGCCGGCCGCCGGCCAGGGCGCCATGGCGATCGAGATCCCGCTCGGCCGCCCGGACCTGCTGCAGCTGCTGGCGCCCCTCAATCACCATGCCACCGCCCTGGCCGTCGCGGCCGAGCGCAAACTGTCCAAGGAATTCGGCGGCAGCTGCCAGATTCCGCTGGCGGCCCACGCCACCGTGGACGGCGATACCATGCGCCTGCGCGCCATGGTCGCCACCCCGGACGGCTTGCGCAGCGCTCACGCCGAGCTGTCCGGCCCGGCCGAATCGCCCGATGCGCTGGGCGAGCGCGTGGCCGAGCTGCTGCGCCAGCAGGATGCGGAAGCGATCCTGGACGCCTGCCGCGCCCAGGCCGCGCCGGATGCCTGAGACCGTCGTCATTACGCGCCCGCGCGCCCAGGCCGAGCCGCTCGCGGCCCGGCTGGCCGCCGGCGGGCATCCAGCCGTGGTGTTCCCGCTGCTGGAAATCGCGCCGCTGGCGGACGACTCGGCCTTGCGCGCGGCCCTGGCCCAGTTGGATTCCTTTGCGCTGGCTGCCTTCGTCTCGCCCAACGCCATCGACGCCGCCTTCGCCCATGTGAAGGACTGGCCGGACACGCTGCCGATCGCCGTGCTGGGGGAGGGCAGCCGCGTCGCGCTGGCCCGCCATGGCGTCGGCTGCATCGTCCACAGCCCGCCGGACCCGGAGCATAGCGACTCGGAGGGCTTGCTCTCCGTGCTGGACCTGGCGGCCCTGCGCGGCCAGCGCGTGTTGCTGGTGCGCGGCGAATCCGGCCGCGAGCTGCTGGCCGACGCCCTGCGCGCGGCCGGCGCCGAAGTCGTCGCCGTGCCGGCCTACCGGCGCAGCGTGCCGGCCCTGAGCCCGGCGCTGGCGCGCGAACTCGCGCCGCTGTTGGCCACGCCGCACCTGTGGGTGGTCACCAGTTCCGAGGCGATGCGCGGGTTGGCGGCGCTGGCCGCAGCGCTCGATCCGCAGGGCCATGTCGTGAAAATGCAACAACAACAATTTATCGTACCCCATGCCCGCATTGCCCAAACCGCGCGCGAGCTCGGTCTGACCCAAGTGACGCTCTGTGCGTCAGGCGACGAAGGGGTGTTTGCCGCGATACAATCACGCGTATGAACGATTTGCCTACCTTGCCAGACCAGAACCCGACCGCGGCGCCCGGCGCCGCGCCCGCCGAAACGCTCCCGCCCGAGAAAGCGCAGCCGGTCGTCAGTACGCCCGAGTCCGTGCGCGTGCTGACCGTGGCCGTGGTGGTGCTCGGCCTGCTGTTGGCCGCGCTCGCGTGGTCCTCGCACAACCGCATCCAGTCGCTCAAGGAGGAGATGGCGCGCAGCCTGCAGAAGGACGAGCAGCTCAACAAGGACACCTCGGCCACCGCCAAGCAGGTGATGGAGCAGAACCGTGAGCTGGCGGTCAAGGTCGGCGTGCTGGAAAGCCGCCAGGCCGAGGCCCAGAGCCAGCAGCTGGCGCTGGAACAGCTGTACCAGGACCTGTCCAAGAACCGCGACGAATGGGCGCTGTCCGAAATCGAGCAAGTGCTCGATACGGCCAGCCAGCAGCTCCAGTTGTCCGGCAACGTGCAAGGCGCCCTGATCGCGCTGCAGAACGCCGACCGCTCGCTCTCGCGCAGCGACAAGCCGCAATTCATCAGCATTCGCCGCGCCATCGCCAAGGACATGGACCGTCTGAAGGCGCTGCCGCAGCTGGACATGGCCGGGGTCGCGGTCCGCATCGACAGCGTGATCTCGCAGCTCGATGGCTTGCCGATGCTGGCCGCCGAGAAGCCCGCCGCGCCGGCCGCGCCGGAAAAGCCGGCCAAGCCGCAGCGCAAGGGTGCCAAGCCGGCTCCGGCGACCCTGCCCGACACCTCGCTCGCGGCCAAGGTGCAGGAGACCTGGAACGCCTGGAGCACCGAGATGTGGGCCGACGTGCGCGACCTGATCCGGGTGCGCAAGGTCGATACACCCGAAGCCCTGATGCTCTCGCCCACCGAACAGTACTTCGTGCGCGAGAACCTCAAACTGCGCCTCTTGAACGCCCGCGTGGCCCTGCTGTCGCGCAACGAGTCGGCCTTCCGCGGCGACTTGGCGGCGGCCCAGGAGTCGCTGGCCAAGTACTTCGACACCCGCGCCAAGGCGACCCAGACCGCGCAGGCGCTGCTGCGCCAGGTGGCGGCCAACAATCTCGCGATCGAGATGCCCTCGCTGTCCGAGAGCTTGAACGCGGTGCGCAACTACAAGGCCAAGTAAGAAGATGCGTCTCCTCCTCTGGCTTGTCGCCCTGATGATGGCCGCCATCGGCATTGCCGTGACGGCCCGCTTCAATCCCGGCAACGTGGTGCTGTTCTATCCGCCGTACCGCATCGACCTGTCGCTCAACTTCTTCATGGTGCTGGAGCTGGCTGGCTTCGTGCTGCTGTACGTGCTGGTGCGTGCCATCCGTTCGACCATGAAGATGCCTGGCCGCGTGGCCGCCTACCGCCAGCGCAAGCGCGAGCGGGAAGGGAACAAGGGCCTGCGCGATGCGCTCAAGGCCTTGTTCGAAGGCCGCTTCGGCCATGCCGAAAAGGCCGCCGCCCGCGCCGCGGAGCTGCCGGAAAACGCCGGCCTGGCGGCCCTGATCGGCGCGCGCGCCGCGCACCGTCTGCGCCAGTATGCGCGCCGCGACGCCTGGCTCGCCAGCGTGGTCCACGACCAGGGCATGAAGACGGCGCGCCTGATGACGGCCACCGAGCTGCTGGTGGACGATCACCAGCCGGAGAAAGCGCTGGAGGCCGTGGCCGAACTGAATGCCAGCGGCACGCGCCACATCCACGCCCTGCAATGGTCGCTCAAGGCCCAGCAACAGGCCAAGAACTGGCCCGAGGTGTTGCGCCTGGTGCGCTCGCTGGACAAGCACAAGGCCCTGCATCCGGCCCTGTCCGCGCGCCTGCGCGAGCTGGCCTACGAAGCGATGCTGACCGACCGGACCCACGACGCCGAATCGCTCCTGCGGGTGTGGGGCACGGTGCCGCAGGAAGATCGGGTCAAGCCCTTTGTCGCCGCCTGCGCCGCCAACGCCCTCAATGCGCGCGGCCTGCACGACGAAGCGCGCCTGTGCGCGGAGGAGTCGCTGCGCCACGAATGGGACGACCGCGTGGTGCGCGCCTACCGCGAATCGGCCGCGCAGGCCGGCTCGCCCTCGCTGCTGGCCCAGATCGAAAGCTGCGAAGCCTGGGTGGCCGAGCGCCCGACCGACGCCGAGCTGGCCCTGACCCTCGGTTCCCTGTGCCTGAAGCAGAAATTGTGGGGCAAGGCCCAGCGCCACCTGGAGCATGCCCTGTCCGACGCCACCGATCCGCGCATGGTGCGCGAGGCCCATCTGAAACTGGCGCAGCTGCACGAAGCGCTGCACCAGAGCGAGGAAGCGGCCAACCACTATCGCCAGTGCGCACTGGCGACCATCCTGTAAGCCTGGCCTGAAGCGGGACGCGCGCCGGTTGTGCAACGCACAATCCGGGCGCGATGTCCGCTATAATGGCGCGAATTGTCACATCATCTGAAACCCAAGGAACAGCAATGAGCCTCAACAAAGTCCCGGCCGGCCGCGACCTGCCGAACGATTTCAATGTCATCATCGAAATCCCGATGAACGCCGATCCGATCAAGTACGAAGTGGACAAGGAATCGGGCGCGATCTTCGTGGACCGTTTCATGGGCACGGCGATGCACTATCCGTGCAACTACGGCTATATCCCGGACACGATTTCGGACGACGGCGACCCGTGCGACGTGCTGGTGATCACCCCGTTCCCGCTGATTCCGGGCGTGGTGGTGCGCTGCCGCGCGATCGGCGTGCTGCGCATGACGGACGAAGCGGGCGGCGACGCCAAGATCCTGGCGGTCCCGGTCGACAAGATCCTGCCGATCTACAGCCATTGGCAGAAACCGGAAGACCTGCAGGACCTGCGCCTGCAGCAGATCCAGCACTTCTTCGAGCACTACAAGGATCTCGAAAAGGGCAAATGGGTCAAGATCGACGGCTGGGGCGGTCCGGACGAAGCGAAAGCCGAGATTCTCGCCGGCGTCGCCAACTACAAAAAGACCTCCGCCGCGTAAAGCAGGAAGGGGTCTGACCCCGCACGGGGTCCGACCCCGGTTTTCATGGTGCGCCCGGGCCATCCGCTAGAATGGCCCATGGCTTCCGCTCTCGACGCACTTCTCACCGCCGGATTCGATCCCCGCCACGAGGCCGCCTACCAGGCCGACCTGAGCCAGGAAAAGTGGCGCGTCTTCTGGCAGACCAATCTGCTTTGCATCGTCCTGTATGCCAGCTTCGCCGCGCTCGATCGCTGGGCCATCGGCGCGCTGTACGACAGTTGGCGCATCCGCGCCGTGGTGATTGGCGTCACGGCCGCCAGCACCCTGGCGGTCCGCTTCCGGCGCCAAACCTTCCTGCGGCATTACGTCCCCATTATCTGCACCCTGTACCTGCTGTGGGCCGGGGGAATCATCCTCATCATCGCGCGTGCCGATCCGCGTGACCTGGCGTGGAGCGGCTACTACGCGGGCTTGATCCTGGTATCGATCGCACTGTATGCGTGGACCTACCTGAGCTGGCGGCTGGGTCTGGCCATCGGTGCGCTGATCGTGGCCGGCTATGTCGGCTGCGCGGTCTGGGTGCAGGGCATGATGACCCCGGCCACGCTGCCGATCCTGACGGCGAACTGCTTTTTCCTGATCGGCGCCAACGTCATCGGGCTGTTCTGCATGCACACACGGGAGAATTTCGCGCGCTCCGCCTTCGTGCTCAAGCAAGGCCTGCGGCGCGAACTGGCATTGGAGGCGGCGGCCAAGCACGCGCACGCCTATGCGGCGGAGCACGACGCGCTGACCGGGCTGACCAACCGTACTGGCGTCGAGCGCGGGCTGGAGAACCTGCTGGCGAGCGCCGGGCCGGAGCAGGAAGTCGCGGTCCTGTTCCTCGACCTGAACGGATTCAAGCCGATCAATGACAGTTTCGGCCACGCCGCCGGGGATGAGGTGCTGCGCTGTGTGGCGCAGCGCATCCGGCAGGCGATCCGCAGCGACGACCTGGCGGGCCGGGTGGGCGGCGACGAGTTCGTGGTCGCCTTCACCTGCGCGCCGACGGCCGACGCCACGCTGGCGCGCCTGAGCCGCCAGCTGCAGCAGGCGATCGCCGAACCGATTCCGTGGAAGGAGCAGACGGTGCTGGTCACGCCGAGCATCGGCGCCGCCGATACCCGCGACTGCCCGCGCGACGCGGCGGCGCTGCTGGCGCAGGCCGACGCGCGCATGTACGCCATGAAGCGTATAGGGGTCTAGGGGGCTTGGGGTCTGACCCCGGTTTTAGCGAAAGGAAGCGGCCTCATGGTGCAATGGGCGACCTGACCCTGGTTTTACCACCCGATATCCTTCAGCAGTTCGAAGGTAAGATCGTGCGGCAGCGTCACGCCGTGCGTCAGGTCGCCATTGATGGCCGGCTCCATCAGCTGGTTGGGCCGCGCATCCGTCGTGTAGTGCGACACCGACGATCCGCCCTGATTCGGCGACGGCGTGTACATCAGGATGCGCTGCGCCGCGTCCGCGCCCGCCAGCCGTGTGCTGTCCACGCCCAGCGCGGCGTTCACCCCGGACGACGTGCGCGAGCGACGCGCTAGCTTGGCCTTGAGTGTTTGCCCGTCCGTCTGGCTGATCCGCACCGCAGGGATCGTGACCGATGGATCCGTCCCTCCCAGCCCCGTCACCGGGCCGGGCTGGTTGTCCGCCACTACCATGCCGATGGCGCCCGCCGCCTGCACGTTCAACGCCTTTTGCACGAAGGTGCAGGTGCCGCGCTCCACCAGCGCCACATGTCCGCGCACCGCCTGCACGTTGACGGAATCGAGCGCTGCGCAGGCAAGGCCCGTGCCGTCGCTTTGGTCCACCACGGGCATGAGGTCCGCGCTCACCGGCGGATTCGATAGCGGCGGTCCAAACGATGCGTCCCCCACTTCGTACGCGGCTGCCGCGCCGCCGGCCGCCGGTCCGCTGATGGCAAGGACGGATTTGGGTGCCAGCACCGCCGGCACCGCCGCCGTGACCTGCTGCCCGTCCCAGGACAGGGCGCCGCTGACGGCGGAGGAAGCGCGCTCGCTCTCGCTCATCTCCGTCCAGTGCTTGCCGTTGCGGTCGTCCAGCAGGTAGTAGTCCCAGATCGAGGGGCGTCCGTCGGTGTACGCGCCGCTCTGACCATCCGTGAAGGTCTGGAAGCCGAGGCCATGCGCCAGTTCGTGCAGCAGCACCGTCACCAGGTCGATCTGTGCGCCGTGGTTGTTGTCCAGGCCGAGATAAAAGCCCGACCCCGGCAGGCAGTCCGCGGCCAGTCCCAGGCGCGAGTTGAAGCGCGCGACGATATGCGGCGCGCCGGCCGCTATCAGATCGGTCTGCGCCAGCTTGCTGGCCAGCGCGCTCGGGTACCAGGTGTTGGTACGGGGCGCGCTGGCGAAATCGGCGAAGATGTCGGCGGCGCCGGCCGATCCGAGCACCGCGGAATTGGCGGTGCAAGACAGGGGCACGAACGAGGCCTGCACCCGGATCTCGACCGTGCTGCTGATGGTGCCGGCCCAGATGTCGGCGGCGTGGGTGAAGGCGATCAGGCGCTGCTGGCCAAGCGTGGTGCCGGTGTTGCCGCCAACCGGCGCCGCCGGCGTCGGGTCGTTGAAGCCTTCGCCGGGTGCGTTGGCGTTGATGATCGTAAGCGTCGCGGCGGCCATGGCGCCTTGCATGCCAAGGGCGAGCAGCGCGGCGGCGTACAGGCTAGCGGTCTTCATGCTGTTCCTCCGGCTGGGGCATGGCGTCGGCCGGCGTGCGCGCGCCGTCGACGCAGGAGATCGCGAGCTTGCCGTCCGTCCCGCGAGAAACGACGGCGTAGGACATGCCGCTTTCTCCGAGATGCTTGTGGACCGTGCCGTCGGGGCGACGAACCGCCGGCGCGGCCGCGGCCTTGGGCGCCAGCGAGGCCTCCAGCGTGCGCAGCGCCTGGAATTCCTGGGCCGTTGGAGCGCGCAACTGACCGGTGAGCGGATCGCGCACGACAATGGCTGCCGGATGCGGCTCGCCGGCGAAGGCGAGGGAACTCAGCACCACCGCGCTGACAGCCGCGAGGGCGCGCATCCGGCCGAACACCACCACGAGACCAAGCAGCAGCATGGCCCAGGCCGACGGCTCCGGTATGGGCAGGATGCGCAGGCTGTCGATGCCGATGTAGTTCAGCTCGGACGGAGGTCCCGTGTAGTGGAAGGCGAAGCGCCCATCCTCGGGACTGCCCGCATGCACACCGGGCGCGTACTCGACCCACTGCGTCGGCACCCGGAACGCGGTGTGCACCGGGGTCGTGAAGCTGGCCGGGTCCGTGGAGCCGGTGGGCGAATAGCGTACTTCCAGCATGTCGTTGAAGCCTTCGCCGTCCGCGGTGCGGGTCCAGAAGCTGATGCCGGTCATCTGGTACACGTGGATGCGGGGCGTGATCAGCCACAGGTCCACCATGCCGTTGGGCGCGCCCGCGCCGTCGAAGTTGGCGGCGATGTAGGCGTCGGGGGCGCCATCGTGGGCCACGAACACGCCGGGATTGCCCTGGAACCAGTTCTCGCCGGGCGGGATGCTTTGATTGAGAAGCACCCAATCGGTCAGGTGGCTGATGTCGTCGAAGCTTTCGACGAGGGTGGCGGGCGTTGACTGCGCGTGGACCGGGGCGGCCAGCGCGAGCGCCCACAGTAAGGCGAGAAAGGTTTTCATGAAGTCGCTCCGAATGGAAACGACTTCAGCATAGAAAGCGGGCGGCGCCGGCGGTTGATCCAGGTCTAAGCCCCGTCATTCCCGCGCAGGCGGGAATCGATGACGGCATGTTGGGGGCGCTACTTGTGCCGCACTCCGCGTAGCTTACCGACGATCCCGCTCGGGAAGAAGTACACCGACAGAACGAACAACACCCCGAGCCAGAGCAGCCAGCGGTCCGGGTGCAGGGCGGCTGCGAGGACGGGCACGCCCTCCAGCGCCGACGAGGCCTGGCCCATGAGGGTCTTGAGGTAGTTCTGGGCCAGCAGGAACAGGGTCGCGCCGGCCACCGCGCCGTACATCGTGCCCATGCCGCCGATGACGACGATGAGGAGGATGTCCGTCATCACTTCGAAGCCGAGCATGGTCTTGGGGCCGACGTAGCGCAGCCACAGCGCCATCAGCGCGCCCGCCAGCGCGGCGACGACGGCGCCGATGCAGTTGGCCCAGATGCGGTACACCACGGTGCGGTAGCCGATGGCTTCGGCGCGGAATTCGTTCTCGCGGATCGCCTGCAGCACGCGTCCGAACGGCGAGTTCACCAGCCGCAGCATGAACAGGAACAATAGCAGGCTGCCCGCGAACACGATGTAGTAGGTGATGACCTTGCCGTCGATGCGGGCAGTCAGCTCGTACGCGGGCGACAGCAGTTCCGGCACGCTGAAGGTCTTGCCGTCCTCGCCGCCGGTGAAGTCGGACAGCTGCGAGGCCAGCACGGCGAAGGAGGAGGCCACGGCGAGCGTGATCATCGAATAGAAGATCGCCCGCACCCGCAGCGCGAACAGGCCGATGACGAAGGCCAGGAGCACCGTCAGCGCCAGCGCCATGGCGAGCCCGCCCAGCATGCCGCTCCAGGTCGGATCGCCTTCGCCGGACAGGCCGAGGCCGACGCCGTAGGCACCGATCCCGAAGAACAAGGTGTGCGCGAAGGAGACGACACCGGTGTACCCGAGCAGCAGGTCGTAGGACGCCACCAGCACGATATAGACGCAGATGGTGGCGGCGGTATTGAGTGGCCGTGCACCGTGGAACAGGAATGGGGCGAGCGCCAGCACCAGCAGGATCAGCACGAGCACGAGGGACAGCGCGCGGCTGCGCGGCAGGTCGCCGGAGAGAAGCCTGGTAAGCATGGTCATTTCCTTGCGAGGCCGGCGGGTCGCCAGAGCAGCACGGCCATCATCAGCACGATGTTCGACACGAGCGCCAGCTTGGGCGCGAGAAAGCCGGCGTAGTTGGCGACCAGCGCCATCAAGAGCGCGCCGGTGAAGCAGCCGCTCACCGAGCCGAGGCCGCCGATGATGACGGTGACGAACACCATCACCATGACTTCACTGCCCATCGCCGCGGACAGGGTTTCCTTGTACAGGCCCCACATCACGCCGCCCAGGCCCGCCAGCGCGGAGCCGACCGCGAACACGGCGACGAACAGCCGGCGGATGCGGTAACCGAGCGCTTCGACCATCTCGCCGTTCTCGACCCCGGCGCGGATCAGCAGGCCGACCTTGGTGCGGTTCAGGGTCAGGAACATGCCGAGGTAGACCAGCAGGCCGACCACCACGGCCACCAGCCGGTATTTTTCGATGGCCGCGTCGCCGACGATGATGGCGCCGCGCAGGGTGGTGGGCAAGGGCAGGGCAATCTGCTCCGGGCCCCAGATCACGCCGATCAGCTGTTCGGCCACGATCATGCCGCCCATGGTGATCAGGATCTGCTTGAGGTGCTGGCCGTAGACCGGCATGATGATCACGCGCTCGAAGGCCCAGCCAAGCAGCGCCGTCACCGCCATCGCGACGACGATGGCCAGGCCCAGGGCGCCGAGGTTGAGGAGCAGGGAATCCGCTTCCATCCAGCCGTGCATGGGCAGCAGCACCAGGGTCGCGGCGAAGGCGCCGACGGAGACGAAGGCGCCGTGGCCGAAGTTCAGCACGTTCATGAGGCCGAACACGAGGGTTAGGCCGCTGGCCATGATGAAGATCATCATGCCCATGGCGAGGCCGGCGACGGTCAGCGTGACCCAGGTGGGAAAGCTGCCGACCAGCGGCAGCATGGCCAGCACCAGGGCCGGTACCAGCAGGTGCGGCGCAAGATCGCGCTGGACGGCGGGCAAGGCGGTGTCGTTCACGGTTGGTCTTCCTATTGATGCGCGTCGAGAGACAGGCCGAGAAGCTGCTGCTGCAGGGCGCTGTCGCCCGCCAGTTCGGCCATCGGGCCGGCGTGCACGATGCGGCCGTCGTCCATCACGGCCACGGTGTCGCCGAGAGTCTTCACGACGTTGAAATTTTGTTCCACCAGGAGCACTGTGGTGAAATTTTCTTTCACCTCGCGGAAGGCGTCGATCAGGTTGCGGATGATGGCCGGGGCCAGGCCCTTGGTCGGTTCGTCCACCAGCAGCAGCTTGCGCGGCTCCACGATGGCGCGCGCGATGGCGACCATCTGCTTCTGGCCGCCCGAGAGGTTCCCGGCCGGGTAGTTCCAGAACTTCTTCAGGGCCGGGAAGAAGCCGAAGATCCATTCCAGGCGCGCCGTGTCCAGGGGCCCGTTGCGCGCGGCCAGGTACAGGTTCTCGCGCACCGTCAGGTCGGAGAATACGGCCATCGATTCCGGCACGTAGGCGATGCCGGCGCGTGCGATGTCGGGCGTCTTGCGGCCGGCGATGTCCTGGCCGTCGAACATGACCTGGCCCGCGCTGGCCTGCCACATGCCCATGATGGTGCGCAGGGTGGTGGTCTTGCCGGCGCCGTTGCGGCCAAGGAGAACCGAGATGCCGCCGCGCGGCACCACCAGGTCCACGCCCTGCAGGATGTGGTATTCGCCGATGTGGGTGTGGACGCCCGAGAGGGTGAGCAGCGGTTCAGTCATGCGTGGCGGTTCCGAGGTAGGCTTCCTGCACGATGTCCGAGGCCATGACCTCGGCCGGATCGCCGTCGGCGACCAGCGTCCCGTTGTGCAGCACGATGATGCGGTCGGCCAGCGAGCGCACCACGTCCATCTTGTGTTCGACCAGCAGCACGGTCTTGCCGCGGTCCTCCTTGACCTGGCGGATCAGATCCAGCACCACCGGCACTTCGTCCACGCTCATGCCGGCCGTGGGTTCGTCGAACATGAGGATGTCCGGTTCGAGGGCCAGCAGCAGCGCCACTTCCAGCTTGCGCTTGTCGCCATGCGGCAGGGATGCGGCCAGCGCGTCGCGCCGGTCGTACAGGTTCACGCGCTGCAGGAAGTGTTCGGCGCGTTCGATCAGCTCGCGGTGACCGAACCAGAGCGAGAACATGTCCAGCCCCGCGTGGGCGCGGCTTTGCACGGCCAGGCGCACGTTTTCCATTACGGTCAGGTGCGGGAACAGGTTGGTGAGCTGGAAGGCGCGGCCGATGCCGAGCCGCGTGCGGCGCGCCGGGCCGAGCTTCGTGATGTCGCGCCCGCGCAGCAGCACCTGGCCCGAGGTCGCGGGCAGCTGGCCGGACATCAGGTTGAAGCAGGTGGTCTTGCCCGCGCCGTTCGGCCCGACGATGACGGTGAGCTGGCCTGGGAAGAAGTCCGCCGTCACCCCGTTCACGGCGACGTGGCCGCCGAAGCGGATGGTCAGCTCGCGCGTGGACAGGGAGGGCGTCGCGGCTGCCGTCATTTCTTGTTCTTGACCGGCAGCGGCAGCTCGGAAGCGGGGAGTTCGCGCACCAGTTCGAGCAGGTCCCATTCGTCCTTCTGGGCCTTCTTGATCCGGAAGTGGTACATCGGCTGCAGAGCCTGGTGGTCCTCCTTGCGGAAGCTCATCGTGCCTTTCGGGGTGTCGAAGGACATGCCCTCCATGGTCTTGATCAGCTTTTCCGTGTCGGCCGAACCGGCTTTCGCCAGCGCGGTGACGACGGCGCTGGCCGCGGCGAAGCCGCCGGCGCTGAACATATCGGGCGGCATCTTGAAGCGCTTCTTGTGCTCCGCCACGAACCAGTCGTTCATTTTGTTCTTCGGGAAGCCGTAGTAGTAGAAGATGGTCCCTTCGGTGCCGGCGTGGGCCTTCCAGGTCTTCATCACGGGCAGGATGTTCCCGCCCGGGGCGAGCGAGATGCCGTAGCGCTCCGGTTTCATATCCGCGATCTTGTTCATCGGGTTCGGGCCGGCCCAGATGATGCCGAGCACGCGCGGCTGCGGCTTGTCCTTGAGGGCGTCGAACAAGCGCTGGGCCGGCGCGGTGAAGTCGGTCGCATTGGCCGGTGCGTACTCCTCGTGCACGACCTTGGCCTTGCTGCCGGTAGCGGCCAAGGCCTCCTTCGCGGCCTTCACCGCATCCTTGCCGAAGGCGTAGTCCTGGGCCAGGAAGCCTACGCTGCCCGCCTTGAGCGTGGAAGCGGCGGCCAGCGCGTCCTGCATCGAGCTGCGCGCGGTGCGGAAGATGTAGCGGTTCCATTTGTCGCCCGTGATGGCATCGGCCACGGCCGGTTCCACCACCAAGACCTTCTTGTATTCGGCCGCCACTGGCAGCATGGCCAGGGCGGAGCCGGAGGAGGAGGTGCCGACCGCGATGTCGGCCTTGTCGTCGCCGTAGGCCTCGGCCAGCAGGGTGCGGCCCAGGTCCGGCTTGCTCTGGTCGTCCTTGACGATCACCTTCAGCTTGTGGCCGTTGATCTCCATCTTGCCGTTGGTGAGGTATTCGAGGCCCATCATGAAGCCGGTCTCGGTCTCCTTGGCATAGGGCTCCAGGATGCCGGTCTTGCCGGCGATGAGGGCGATCTTGTAGTCCTGGGCGGCGGCGAAGGCGGGCAGCAGGGCGGCCACCAGGGGAAGCAGTTTGTTCATCGTGTCTCCGTCAATATCAGAGGGTGAGCCCGCCCGTGACTTCGAGCGTGGCGCCGTTAATGTAGCTGGCTTCGGACGAAAGCAGGAACACGCATGCGGATGCGATCTCGCGCGGTTGGCCCATGCGCCGCTGCGGCACCTGGGCCACCATGTCCTCGATCACGCGGGCCGGCATGCTCGAAAGGATGGGCGTTTCGATGAAGCCGGGGCAGATCGCGTTGGCGCGCACGCCCTTGCGTCCCAGTTCGCGCGACCAGGTTTTCGTCATGCCCAGCACACCGGCCTTGGCAGCGGCGTAGTTGGTCTGCCCGAAGTTCCCGGACAGGCCGACGATGGACGAGATGTTGACGATGCTGCCGCCGCTGGCGAGCAGGGCGTCCACGCAGGCGCGGGTGCAGTTGAACACCCCCTTGAGGTTGATGTCGATGACGCGGTCCCACTGGGCCTCGGTCATCTTCGTCAGCTGGGCGTCGGCCACCACGCCGGCGTTGTTTACCAGGCCGTCGATGCGGCTGAAGCGGTCCAGCGTGGCCTTGACCGCGTCCTGCACGGCGGTCAGGTCCGACACGTCCACCACGAAGCCGGCCACTTCCGCGCGCGGGGCGCGGTCGGCGATGCGCTCCAGCGCGCCGGCGATGCCGTCGGCCTGGTAATCCCACACCGCCACGCTGGCGCCGCTTTCGGCGCAGCGTTCCGCAATCGCCAGCCCAATGCCTTGGGCGCCGCCCGTTACTACAATCACTTTACCTGCGAGGTTCATCTGGTTCAGTCCACCTTGTCGAGAAAATCGGCCAGCGCCGCCTGGGCCTCCGGCTCCGTGAGCATGGGGGCGTGGCCGACGTTGGGCACTTCCGCCACTTGCAGCGCCGGTGCGATGGCGCGCATGACGGCCACCTGTTCCGGCTCGATCAGGTCGGACAGGCCGCCGCGCACCAGCAGCACCGGACGCTTCTTGGCCAGCCTGCGGTACAGCAGGCGCGCCAGCAGCGACGTGGACTTGATTTTACCGGCGCGGATCGGCACCGCGATATTCGGGTCGTAGCGCATCTCGAAACCGCCCTGCGGGCTTTCCTTGAAACCGCGCCTGGCCCAGCGCAGCCACTCCGCGTCGTCCTGGTCGGGGAAGGCGGTGGCGTTGATGGAGCGCGTGTGGTCCGCCGCCTCCTGCAGCGTGGCGAACGTGGCGGTTTTTCCCACGTAACCGGAGATGCGATGCAGACCGCGTTCCGATATCGCCGGGCCGATGTCGTTGAGGACCGCCGCCGCGATCAGGCGCGAACGGCGCAGGGCCACCGTCATGGTGATCAGACCACCCATCGAGGTGCCGATGAAGACGGCGCGCTCGATGCCCAGGTCGTGCGCCAGTTTGATGATGTCGCCGGCATAGACCATGGGGTTGTAGTGCTTGGGATCGGGGTCGTACTCCGAGAAGCCGCGGCCGCGCACGTCCACCGCCAGCACGCGCCGGCCGCGCTGCGCGATCCAGGGGGCGATATCTTCGAAGTCCGAGGAATTGCGGGTCAGGCCATGGATGCAGATCACGGGCAGGCGCGCGGGACCGCCGCTGCCGGCGTAGTCGCGGGCATACAGGCGCAGCCCGTCGGTGCTGGTGAAACTGAGTTCGGTGTACTCGGACACGGTTAGCCTTCTCGACGTTTGGTGGAATGCAGTGTGCTTGAAACGGCGCGTGTGCAAAAGGGCAGCCGGCGCCAACACGATGTGCGTTTTTGCACAAAGCTCAGATGGCGCGCTCGCGGCCCTCCCAGTGCGGGTCGCGCAGGCTGCGCTTGAGGATCTTGCCGGCCACGCTGCGCGGGAAGTCCGCCACGATCTCGAGTTTGGCCACGCGCTGGTAGCGGGCGCCCACCCGCTCGTTGACCCAGGCGCGCAGCTCCTCGGCATCGCAGACCGCGCCGGTGCGTAGCTGCACAGCGGCCATCGGCGTTTCGCCCCATTTGGCGTCGGGAATGCCGAACACGACGGCCTCGTTTACCGCGGGGTGGCGGGCGATCACCTCCTCGATGTCGTGCGGGTAGACCTTGACGCCGCCGGAGTCGATCATGTCCTTCTTGCGGTCGACCAGGTAGAGAAAGCCCTCGTCGTCGATGCGGCCGACGTCGCCCGTCATCAGCCAGCCGTCGCGGATGGCTTGCGCGGTCAGTTCCGGTTTGCCGTAGTAGCCGGGCATGAGCAGGGGGCCGCGGCCGGCGATCTCGCCGGTTTCCCCGCATGGCAGCTCGCGGCCCGCCTCGTCCACGATGCGCAGATCGAAGAACGGCGGCGGCACGCCCACCGAGCCGCGCTTGCGCACCGCGTCGGCGCGGTCGAGGATAGTCAGGAAGCCCTCGGTCAGTCCATACAGCTCGTGCAGACGGTTGGGCAGTACCTCTTCCAGCCGTTCCTTGTGCGCCACCGGCAGCGGCGCGCCGAGCGAGACCAGCACTTCCAGCGAGGCCAGGCGGGATGGATCGAAACCTGGCAAATCGAGGATGGCGGCCAGCTGCGACGGCACCAGCATGGTGTGCGTGACACCTTCGCGCTCCACCGTCTCGACGAAGGCCGCCGGATCGAAGGCCGCGTGCAGGATGTAGCCCGCGCCCGTCATCAGGGCCGGCAGCAGCGTCACGAAGGCGCCGTTGAAGACCAGGGCGCCGGTGTGCAGGGCGACCGACTGCGGCGTCATGCGCCAGGCGTTGGCGAGCAGGGTGCAGTAGTGGGCGCGGATGCGGTGGGTGAGGGCGATTCCCTTCGGCAGGCCGGTGGTGCCGCTGGTGTACATGATGTTGAACAGGTCGTCCGGCCTGACCGGAGCACAAAAGCCCTCGTCGGAGGCGCCGGCGACAAAGTCCGCATACGCGCTGGTGCAAACTCGACGCGCGCCGAGGTCCGCGCTGGCGGCCAACGTGGCGGCGGCGGTGGCGGGTGAGTGGAAGATGGCGGCTGGCGCCGCATCGGCCAGCAGGGTACGCAGGCCGGCCTCGGTGAGCAGCGGCGACAGCGGCACCGCCACCGCGCCCATGCGTGCGCAGGCCCAGTACACGTCGACCAGCTCCAGGCAGTTGGTCAGCACTGTCACCACGCGGTCGCCGTGGCGCACGCCGGCGCGTGCCAGGGCATGCGCGAGGCGGCTGGTGCGGCGGTCCATGTCGCGCCAGGTGAGCCAGGCGCCGCCGAAGGCCAGCGCCTTCGAATCCGGGCGGTAGCGTGCGTGATGGGCGACGAGGGTGCTGATGGTCAGGCTGTCCATGCGGATCTCCGATGATGATGCGACCGATTCTAGTGGGCGTTTTCGCACCGGCGTGAGGAAAAAATTGCCAGCACAATGTGCACTGATGCACAATGGCCAGCATGAAGACCCTGCCCGAATGGACCGATCTGCGCTTCTTCCTCGAACTGGCTCGGGCCGGCACCTTGTCCGGCGCCTCGCGCCGGCTGGAAGTGGAACACACTACCGTCGCGCGCCGCATCGACCGGCTGGAAGTGCAGCTGGGAGCCACCTTGTTCGACCGCTCGCGCGAAGGCTACGAGCTGACCGAGATGGGCCAGGCCCTGATGCCGCACGCCGAAGCGATGGAAAGCGCGGCGCTGGCGGCGCAGGACCAGATCTCGGGCAACCAGGTCAGCATCCGCGGCGTGGTGCGGATCGGTGTGCCGGAGGTGCTGGGGGTGCGGGTCATCACGCCCTTGCTCGCGCGCTTCCTGCAGGAGCATCCCGAGTTGTCGATCGACCTGCTGGTGCAGCCGCGCTTCGCCAACCTGGCCAACCGCGAGGCCGATCTGGGCGTGACGCTGGACGCGCCCAATACGGGCCGCTACATGGTCACGCGCCTGGCTACCTTCCGTCTGTATCTGTACGGCTCGCCCGAGTATCTGGCGCGCCACAAGCCGATCCGCACCAGGGCCGATCTGGCCGGCCACGATTTCGTGGACTACGTGCAGGACCGGCTGGCCAGCAACGAGCTGCACTTCCTGGATGAATTGGGCTTCGTCCCGCGCCGGCGTCTGTGCTGCACCGGCATGATGGCGCAAGCCGAAGCCGCCGCCGCCGGCCTGGGCCTGATGATGGCGCCGCCCTATGTGATTCCCGAGGACGGCCGCCTGGTGCGCATCCTGCAGGACGAGCTGTATGCCGAGCGCACCTACTACATGGTGGCCCCGGTCGACCTGTACCGCCTGCCGCGTGTGCGCGCCGTGTGGAACCTGCTGCGCGACTACGCCGACGCCCAGCCCGAATTGTTCGCCGTCACCGGCGAGCCTCCCCGCCGCCGCGCGTGAGAACCGGGGTCTAAAGGCGAGGGTCAGGTCGCCCATTGCGTCAAAATTTGCCTAGGCAAATTTTGACGCAATGGGCGACCTGACCCTCCCAAAAAAAGAGGCGCGCCTTGCGGACGCGCCTCCAAACGAGACCCCCAACGGGAAAGAATCAGAACTTCAGGTCCACCGTGGCCAGGATGCGGCGCGGGTCGCCGTAGAAGGCGGTGATGGTGTTGAAGAAGCCGCCGAACGCGTAGCCTGCCACCTTGTAGCGCTTGTCGTTGATGTTCTTGGCATGCAGGCCGACCTGCACCTTGCGGTCGCTGCTGGTCCAGACCAGGCTCGCGTCCCACAGCGTGTAGCCGTCCTGCGCCAGCGCCAGGTTCTGCGGCACCAGGGCGTCGAGCGCGGCGACGCCCGTGGTGCGCACGATCTCGGCCTGGTAGACCTTGCTCTTATAGGCCACCGAGTTGTACAGGCTCAGCGTGCCGCTGCGGCCCATCACCGGCAGCGCCCAGTCGTAGTTGGCGGACAGGTTGGCCGAGTGCTTGGGCGTGTTCTGGAATTCCGCGGCGTGGGCCACGTTCACCAGGTTCGCGCCGCTCGCGACCATCCATTCCTTGTACTGCGCGTCGATGTAGCCATACATGCCGGTGACGGTCAGCGCGTCGGTCGGGCGCACGATCGCTTCCAGCTCCAGGCCCTTGATCTTGGCCTTGCCGGCGTTGGTCAGCGTGCCGGCGAAGCCGCTCACTTGACCGGCTGCGTTGTATGTCGGGATCGAGCCCGGAATCTGCACGTTCTTGTAGTCGGTGTAGAAGACCGCGGCGTTGGTCTGCAGGCGCCCGCCGTTCATGTTGGACTTGAGGCCCAATTCGAACGAGCTAACTTCCTCGGGGTTCACGCCCTGGCGCTTGATCAGGGACGCCGCGCTGGTCGGGCCGCCGGATCCGGCGAGGTCCATGCGCGGGTCGAACATGCCGCCCTTGAAGCCTTGCGAGTAGGTGCCGTAGACATTGTGCTCCGGCGCGAACTTCCAGCCGAAGCCGACCTTCGGCGTGAACTTGGTGTCGTCGCGGTGCAGGTCGTTCTTGCCCAGGTCCGTGTTGGCCGGCAGCCCTTTGGCCGACGGATTGCCGAGCGTCGGCGAGCCGGTCAGACCCAGGAAGGTGCCCTTGAAGATGCGCGCCTTGCGATCGTCGTCCGTGTAGCGGCCGCCGATGTTGACGTTGAAGGTGTCGGTGATGCTGTAGCTCAGGTCGGCGAAGGCCGCCCAGGTGCGGGTGTCGATGTCGTCCAGCGTGTACAGCGACAGGCCGCCAAGCGCGTTGTACAGCACGTCGAATTCGTTGAAGGCGTTGGCCTTCATGAAGAACACCCCAGCCACGCCCTGCAGCTTGGAACCGGTGTAGGTGAGCTGGAATTCCTGGCTCTTCTGGTCATCCGAATAGATGGCGGGCGCTTCGAACAGCGGTGTGGGCATCGAGTCGAAGTCGATCGGGGCGTAGGACTTGGACTTGCGGTGCGCGGTGATCGACTTGATCGACAGTTCCGGGTTGATCGCATATTCGGCCATCAGGGCCTGGCCTTCGGTGATCACCTGGTTCTCGTGGCCCAGCACCGTGTACAGGTTCGAGCGGGTGTCGTAGAAATTCGGCAGCGGCGCCTCGTTGCCCGGGGCCGGGCCGTTGGTCAGGCGGTAGCCCTGCTTGGGCAGGGAGTCGTCCTTGGTGCGGTCGGCCGAGAAGCGGATGAACAGGTCGCTGATCGGCGTGAACTCCGCGCTGATGCGGGCGGCGCCAACGTCCTTGTTGTAGTTGTCGCGGCCATTGAGCACGTTCTTGCCGTAGCCGTCGCGGTTGAACATGGCGACCGAGCCGCCGATGCGCAGCATGTCGTTGATCGGGGTGCTGGCCTTGAGGACCAGGTCACGCTCGTTGTAGTTGCCGATCGTGCCCTTGATGCCGAAGGTCGGCTTGTTGGACAGCTTGCGCGTCACGTACTTGACCGCGCCGCCGATCGTGTTGCGGCCGTACAGGGTGCCTTGCGGGCCGCGCAGGACCTCGATGCGTTCCAGGTCGTAGATGTCGGTCAGGGCGCCTTGCGGGCGGGCCATGTAGACGTCGTCCAGATAGATACCGACGCCTTGCTCGTAGCCGGCGACAGGATCCTGCTGGCCGATGCCGCGGATGAAGGCGGTCAGGGTGGTGTTGGTTGCGCGCGACGCTTTCAGGGTCGTGTTGGGAACCAGGTCGGTCAGCTTGGTGACGTCCGAGACCGAGGTTTTCTCCAGGTCGGCGCCGCCGATGGCGCTGACGGCGCCCGGCACGTCCTGAATCAGTTCGACGCGGCGGCGGGCCGTCACGACCACCTTGCTCATGTCGTTGGTGGCGGCTTCGCCGGTGGCAGGCGCGGTCTGCGCCAGCGCCGGGTCCATCGATACGGCCGGCAGCGCGAGCATCACGGCAGCGGAACGACGCAGCAGGGCCTTCTGTTTCTTCGTCAGACGCATTCAAGTCTCCTCTAGGTATGGGTGTTCTGGAGCCGGACGGCACGCAATGCCTCGCAGTGTGCCGAAATTGCACCTTGAATTGAAGACAGAGGCTTGCACTGTCTTTGTGCAAATTTGCACAGACTTGGCGTTTGGTTGGGCGCAAATTGCACCGTGGCGCACTGTGGTAGCGGGGCCCTCATCCCCGCGGACGCGGGGACCCCTGGTAGGACATTCTGCCGATATGCCAAGCACCAGAGGCCCCCGCTTTCGCGGGGATGACGGTGCTTCAGCCGGCGCCGAGGTAGGCGAACTTGAAGACGAAGACGGCGGCGATGACCCAGACGATGGGCTTGACCGCGCGCGCCTGCCCGGTCAGGAGCTTGAGTAGCGCATAAGCCACGAAGCCAAAGGCCACACCCTGAGCGATGGAATAGGTAAAGGGCATGATCAGCGCGCACAGCACGGCCGGGATGCTCTCGGTGCTGTCGCCCCAGGCGATGTCGCCCACGTCGCGCAGCATCAGGCAGGCCACGAACAGCAGCGCGGGCGCGGTGGCGTAGGCCGGCACCGCCCCCGCCAGCGGCGCGAAGAACAGGCAGGCCAGGAACAGCACGGCGATGGCGACGGCCGTGAGACCGGTGCGTCCGCCGGCCTGCATGCCGGCTGCGCTTTCGATGTAGGCGGTGGTGCTGGAGGTGCCGAGCAGCGAACCGGCCACGATGGCGGTGCTGTCGGCCAGCAGGGCCTTGTTCAGGCGGTCCATCTTGCCGCCCACGAGCAGGCCGGCGCGCTGGGCAACGCCCATCAAGGTGCCGGTGGCGTCAAACAGTTCGACCAGGAAGAACACCAGCACCACGTTGAGAATGCCGATGGACAGGGCACCCGGGATATCGAGCTGGAACAGGGTCGGTGCGATCGACGGCGGCAGCGACACGATGCCATGGAACTGCTGGCCGCCGAACACGAAGCCGAGCGCCGTCACGGCCAGGATGCCGAGCAGGATGGCACCGCGCACGGCCAGCCGGTCCAGCGTTACGATCAGCAGGAATCCGAAGGCCGCCAAGAGCGGCGGCGCCTGGTGCAGGTCGCCGATGCCGACCAGGGTGGCCGGGTTGGCCACCACGATGCCCGCGCTTTTCAGCGAAATCAGCGCCAGGAACAGGCCGATGCCGACCGTGATCCCGATTCGCAGCGAGGGGGGAATGCCGTTGACGATGGCTTCGCGCAGCCGGAACACGCTGACCAGGATGAACAGGCAGCCGGAGATGAACACCGCGCCCAGCGCCGCCTGCCACGGGATGTGCATGCCCAGCACGACGACGTAGGCGAAGTAGGCGTTGAGGCCCATGCCGGGCGCCATGCCGATCGGGTAGTTGGCGTACAGGCCCATGATGAGGGCGCCGATGGCCGCCGCCACGCAGGTCGCGACGAACACCGCGTCCTTCGGCATGCCCGCGTCGCCGAGAATCGACGGATTGACGAAGACGATGTAGGCCATGGTCAGGAAGGTCGTCAGCCCGGCCAGCAGCTCGATCCGGACCGTGGTGCCGTTCTCCTGGAGCTTGAAGAGGCGTTCGAGCATGGCGTTTCCTTCGCGGCAAGAAAATAGCGCGATTATGCCTTACGTTCGGTACGGTGTGCGCTCGGTCAGCTCATCGAGGTAGTCGTCCACGCCGCCGGTCTCGCGTTCCAGGAAGCGTTCGACCGCATCCGCGAACGCGGGATGGGCCAGCCAATGGGCGGACCAGGTACGGGTCGGCAGGAAGCCGCGCGCCATCTTGTGCTCGCCCTGGGCGCCCCCTTCGAACACGGCGATGCCTTGTTCGATGCAGAATTCGAGTGGCTGGTAGTAAGCCGTCTCGAAGTGCAGGCAGGGCAGGTGCTCGGTCGCGCCCCAATAGCGGCCGAAGAGTGTATCCGCCGTATGGACGACGAGTGACGCGGCGATGGGCTGGCCGCCGCGTTCGGCCAGCACGAGCAGGATGTTGTCCGCCATCGTGGCGCCGATGCGCAGGAAGAAGTCCAGGTTCAGGTAGGGCTGCGAGACGTGCTCGGCGTAGGTCTGGCGGTAGCAGCTGTGGAAGAAGCGCCAGTGTTCCTCCGTCACGGCCGGCCCGCGCAGGCGCCGCAGCGTGACGCCGGCTTCCGCCACCTTGCGCCGCTCGGCGCGGATGTTCTTGGCCTTCTTGCGGTCCAGCGTGGCGAGGAAGTCGTCGAAGCTGGCAAAGCCGCGGTTTAGCCAGTGGAACTGCACGCCGTGGCGCAGCATGAAGCCGGCCGCGTTCAACAGGCGCGCCTCGTCCTCGGGCGGGTAGAGAATATGGGTGGAGGATAGGCCGGCTTCTTGTTGTTCCTGGCGCAGGGCGGCGAGCAGGGCGGCACGCGCCGCCTCGTCCACGGCCAGCAGGCGCGGACCGGCCACCGGCGTGAATGGAATCGCCGACAGCAGCTTGGGGTAGTAATCGAGCCCATGGCGCTGGTAGGCGTCGGCCCAGGCCCAGTCGAACACGTATTCGCCGTAGGAGTGCGATTTGACGTAGAGCGGCATGGCCGCGGCCAGCGTTTCGCCGGCATAAACGCAGAGGTAATGCGGCTGCCACCCGGTATCGGCGCAGGCCGCGCCCGATTCGTGCAGGGCGTGCAGGAAGGCGTAGGACAGGAAGGGGTTGGGCCTGGCTTGGGCAGCCACCAGCGCGTCCCATGCGGATTGGCCGACCTGTGCCAGAGAAGAAACGATATGCGTGCGATAATTCATCATTGTCCCGTGCCGAGGCGCGGACCATTTTACGCAAAAAACCGATGAGCGATTTTTTCAACCTGTATTCGCACGGGTTCGCCCGCGTCGCGGTCGGCATTCCGGAGTGCCGGGTGGCCGATCCCGCGTTCAATGCGGAGCGCACCATCGCGCTGGCGCAGGCGGCGGCACAGCAGGGCGCGGCCCTGGTCGCGTTTCCGGAGCTGGGGCTGTCGTCCTACAGCTGCGGCGACCTGTTCCACCAGCGCGCGCTGCTGGACGGTTGCCTGGCGGCGCTGGCCGAGGTGGTGGCCGCATCGACCCGCATCGGTGCGGCGCTCGTGGTCGGCCTGCCGCTGCAGGTGGACCAGCGCCTGTTCAACTGCGCGGTGGTGGTGGCCGGCGGCCGGATCCGCGGCGTGGTCCCGAAAAGCTACCTGCCCAACTACGGCGAGTTCTACGAGGCGCGCCAGTTCAATGCGGTCGATGCGGCGGTGAGCACGTCGGTGGAGCTGCTGGGCCAAGAGGTGCCGTTCGGTACGGCCCTGCTGTTCGACGTGGCCAACGTGCCTGACCTGCGCTTCCATATCGAGATCTGCGAGGACGTGTGGGTGCCGGTGCCGCCGTCCTCCTACGGCGCCATGGCCGGGGCCACGGTGCTGGTCAACCTGTCGGCCTCGAACGCCCTGGTGGGCAAAGCGGTCTACCGCAACCAGCTGGTGAGCCAGCAATCGGCCCGCTGCCTGGCAGCCTACCTGTACACCTCGGCCGGCTTCGGCGAATCGACCACCGACATGGCCTGGGATGGCCAGGCCATCATCTACGAGAACGGCGAGCTGCTGGCGGAAGCGCCGCGCTTCATCGACCAGTCGCACCTGATCGTGGCGGACGTGGATCTCGAGCGCCTCGCCCGCGAGCGCATGCGCATGACCACCTACGGCCAGTGCGTGCGCCACCATGCGGAGACGATCGCCAAATTCGTCACCGTGTCCTTCGACGTGAACGTGCCGACGGAGTCGCGCCTGCCGCTCACGCGCACCGTGGCGCGCTTCCCCTACGTGCCGTCCAGCGTGGCCTTGCGCGACGAGCGCTGCACGGAGGTCTATAACATCCAGGTGCAGGGGCTGGAACAGCGGCTGCGCTCCTCGGGACTGAAGAAGATCGTGATCGGCGTGTCCGGCGGGCTCGATTCCACCCACGCATTGCTGGTCTGCGCCAAGGTGATGGACCGCCTCGGCCTGCCGCGCACGAACATCCTGGGTTACACCATGCCGGGCTTTGCCACCAGCACCCGCACGCTGGAGCAGGCGCACAAGCTGATGGAGGTGGTCGGCTGCACGGCGCAGGTCATCGACATCCGCGCGAGCTGCATGCAGATGCTGTCCGACCTGGGGCATCCGTTCGCGCGCGGCGAGAAGGTGTACGACATCACTTTCGAGAACGTGCAGGCGGGCGAGCGCACCTCGCACCTGTTCCGCCTGGCGAACCACCAGGCGGCGATGGTGATCGGCACGGGCGACCTGTCCGAGCTGGCGCTGGGCTGGTGCACCTACGGCGTGGGCGACCATATGTCGCACTACAACGTCAACGCCAGCGTGCCCAAGACCCTGATCTCGCACCTGGTGCGCTGGGTGGCGGAGACGGAGCAGATCGGCGCCATCGGCTCGGACGTGCTGCACGCCGTGCTCGATACGCATATCAGCCCGGAGCTGGTGCCGGGCGACGCCAACCACAAGCCGGAGCAGAAGACGGAAGAGGTGATCGGCCCCTACGAGCTGCAGGACTTCAACCTGCACCACATCCTGCGCAACGGCTTCGCGCCGTCCAAGGTGGCCTTCCTCGCCTACAGCGCGTGGCACGACAAGAAGCTGGGCGTGTGGCCGCACGCGGCTAACGTGGAGCGCAACGAGTACACCCTGGCCGAGATCAAGCGGGTGCTGCGCATCTTCGTGTCCCGCTTCTTCAAGGGCAGCCAATTCAAGCGCTCGTGCGTGCCGGACGGCCCCAAGGTGGGCACCGGCGGCTCGCTCTCGCCACGCGGCGACTGGCGCGCACCGAGCGATTCCGAAAGCGCGGTCTGGCTGCGCGACCTGGACCGCATTCCCGAACAAGGAGACAAGCAATGAAGCAAATTACCTGTGTGATCAAGCCGTTCAAGCTGGACGAAGTGCGCGAGGCGCTGGCCGACGTGAACGTCACCGGCCTGACCGTAACTGAAGTGAAGGGCTTCGGCCGTCAGAAAGGCCACACGGAGCTGTACCGAGGCGCCGAGTACGTGGTCGACTTTCTCCCCAAAATCAAGATCGAGGTGGTGGTGGACGACGCCATGACGGAGCAGGTGGTGGACGCCATCATCAAGTCCGCCCGCACCGGCAAGATCGGTGACGGCAAGATCTTCGTGCAGAACGTGGAGCAGGTGATCCGCATCCGTACCGGCGAAACCGGCCCCGACGCGGTGTGATCACCCACGTCGCCCTCGTCAAACTGATCGAGATCCTCGCGATTCTCGTGGGGGCGTTTTCGGGTTTCATCGAGGCCCGGCGCAAGCGGATGGACCTGGTGGGGGTGTTCACGGTGGCCTTCATCACGGCCTTCGGCGGCGGCACCATGCGCGACTTGCTACTCGACAAGCGGCCGCTGTTCTGGGTCACGCACCAGGAATACGCGATCCTGATCTTCGTGCTGGCGCTGGTGGCTTCGCCCCTGATCCGCACCCTGCGGCAGATCGTGTCCGAACGCTTGATCGTGATCGCGGATGCGGTGGGACTGGGGCTGTTCTCGATCGCGGGCGTGGCATCGGCGCTGGATGCGCATATGCCCTTGTTCATCGCCTCGATGATGGGGGTGATTACCGGGATCTTCGGCGGGGTTCTGCGCGATATCGTGTGCAATGAGGTGCCGATGGTGTTCCGGGACGGGAAGCCGTATGCCATCTGCGCGTTTCTCGGGAGCTGGATGTTCCTGCTCATGCGGAAGGTCCACTTCGATTACGACGTGGCGTTGTGGTCCAGCGCCATCTTCATCACGGGCCTGCGCCTCGTCACCTGGAAGTTCGACATGCGCCTGGGGCGCTAGCCGTCATCCCCGGACTCGGCGTCCCCCTTCGCGGGAACCTCTGGTAAGACGTTGACCTCTGTTCTTACGCGCAGGGGGCCCCGCGAATGAACTGACCCCTTATTGTTGGACAGCTTGTTCGTGGATCCTTGCGAACTGAGCCCGGTATGCGACCGGGCTCAGTCCCCCGAGCTTCATTTTGATGCGGTTGTGATTGTAGTAGTGGATGTAGTCG
>Ga0208514_100322_pt1 | contig 30183 bp, 22 predicted proteins | sample LakWasMet70_HOW9_2_FD_183900 | JGI IMG/M metagenome (GOLD analysis project Ga0208514, IMG submission 183900) | Freshwater sediment methanotrophic microbial communities from Lake Washington under simulated oxygen tension - Sediment Metagenome... | ecosystem: Environmental > Aquatic > Freshwater >...
ACCCAACGAGACCTGGTGAAAGCGTCCGTGGGTGTGGTCATCATGGATGGCGAATCCAAAGTTGTAGGTCTTGCCTGCAACCAGGGCGATGTCACCCTCACCACCGGTTAGCTTGCGTGTAAACGTGACGGTCCACTCGCCATTCTTCAGCTCGCCTTTTGCATCGACCAGGGCCTTGCCACCATCCATGACACGTTTGTCGGCCACGTAGCCGTCGTGCTTGGCGCCCTTTGAAGTCCACTGCAGCAAATCGTAGTACTTGCCAGATGCCAAGCTGCCACCGGTCACGTATTTGGTCTTCTTGTCGTCCTTGCCCTCCGGCATGGTGCGCACGTCGGAGTGGCAGGCTTCCCAGCAGCCAGACAGGTTGGCGCGGTCAATCTTGTTGTCTTCCAGCATGAAGGCCAATTTGACGGCATTGTCTTTGTCCATCTTGTCAGCTCCACCCGCGGGCTGCTTCCATGTGAAGCGCAGATACAGGTTGGCGCCGTCATTGGCAGCCTGGACCATGACTGGAATGGAGCCCACTTTGCCCTTGATGACAGTTGGCTCCAGTTTTTGGCCCGTTACCATTTTTTTACCCATGTCGACTGCCTCTGCGTCGTGGCAGCTGGCACAAGTCTCACCTTTCTTCAGGGCGCGTGCTCCGCCATGTTCCGATCCCGTGACGATCCACTCGATAGGGGATACGCCGGGATAGAGGAGCGTGATTTTCTTGCTGGGTGCTTTGCTCCAATCAGGGGCTGCTGCGGAGACGCCACCGGCGACCAGGGACAGAGACAATGCCAACCCAAAGACGGGGGCGGTGATACGTTGCAGTTTCATGAAGTTCTCCTATTGCAGATTGAATCAATTTCTGTGAAATGCCGTTACGTCTATTCGTCGGCTTCCGTCATGCCTTTGGGCTTGTGGTGGGCAATCCCTTTGTGGCAATCGATACAGGTTTCACCGCTCTTCGCGGCCATTTCGTGTGACTTTTGGGCCCGCGGCTTTTGGACTTCCTTGTTCATCGATGCCAGCGTGTGACAGTTGCGGCATTCAATGGAATTGGTCGCTTTCATCCGAGCCCACTCATTGCGAGCCAAGGTCAGTCGTTTGGCCTCGAACTTCTCTTTGGTGTCGATGGAGCCCAAAATCTTGTGCAACACCTCGTTGGAGGCCTGGATCTTGCGAATCATCTTGGGTCCCCATTCCTTGGGGACATGGCAATCGGGGCACGTGGCACGCACGCCAGTGCGGTTGGTGTAGTGAATGGTTTCTTTGTATTCCACATATACGTTGTCACGCATTTCGTGGCAACTGATGCAAAACGTTTCATTGTTGGTCGCTTCGAGCGCGGCATGGAATCCACCCCAAAACACAATGCCAGCGACAAAGCCTACAACCAGCAATGCAAGCAAGGAATACTTGCTGGGGGCACGCAGTGATTGCCACAGGCGTTTTAGCGCGGATGGGCGAGAGGTTTCAGATGGGTTCACGATTGAAAATTCCGTTTGATTGTCTTGGTTTTGCGATACAAATCAGCCCCACGAACGCCGCCTGGATGTGGTGGTTTTCTTGGGGCTGATGGTTTCCGCAGATCAACTGATCAGGTGATCAATAGATGTCGTGCTGTGTGTTGTAGACGTTGAACTTGCCGGTTGGGGTGATCATCTTTGGATCGGTTATCACCTTTTTCAGCGTCAGAGTTGCATCGTCATACACCACAATGGCGGACTGGTCGGCCTTGCCGCCCCACAGCGAAATCCAGACTTCCTTGCCGTCAGCGCTGTATTCAGGGTGCACCGCGCGTTTGACCGCTTTGGTAGCTGGCAGACCGGAGTCTTTGGCCACGTTGAGGATCTTCTTGGGCTTGCTCAGATCCGCCATATCCCAAACTGCAACCGACTCTGCCAAATCCTTGTCTGGATTTTGTGGCGCGTCAGCCCAGAAATGTTTGGAAACCGGGTGGGTCTTGACGAACAAGTTTCCTGGCACGTGCTTCATCTGCTGAACAACCTTCCAGTTGTACTGCTTGAACTGCGCGTACTTCGGATCATCCGAAGGAGTGGAGATCAAGGTCACCACGTCGGCACCCAGGTGTCCCGTAGCCCAGACGGGGCCAAACTGCGGGTGCACGAAGTTTGCGCCACGGCCAGGGTGTGGCAGCTTGGCGGTGTCAATCAGTGCAGCCAGCTTGCCGGTCTTGGTGTCTACCGCAGCGACCTTGTTGGAGGCATTTGCCGCTACCAGGAAGTAGCGCTTGGAGGCATCCCAGCCGCCATCGTGCAGGAACTTGGCAGAACCGATGGTGGTTGTCTTCAGGTTCTCAATGTCAGAGTAATCGACCAGCAAAATCTGGCCGGTTTCCTTGATGTTGATAACCCACTCCGGCTTGATGAACGAAGCCACGATAGAGGCAACGCGTGGCTCTGGGTGGTATTCGCCATCCACGGTCATGCCGCGGGTGGATACCACCTTGCGAGGCTCCAGTGTGTCGCCATCCATGATGACGTACTGAGGCGGCCAGTAAGAGCCTGCCACGACGTACTTGTCTTCGTAGCCCTTGAACTTGGATGTGTCAACCGAGCGTGCGTCAAAGCCAATCTTGACTTCAGCCACAACAGCCGGTTTCTCCATCCAGAGGTCGATCAGCGACAGGCGGCCATCGCGACCAATCACATAGATGTAACGACCGGAAGCTGACAGGCGGGAAATGTGCACCGCATAGCCGGTCTTCACAATGCTACGAATTTCCTTGGTGTCGCCGTCAATCAGCGCCACTTCGCCGGTGTCCCGCAGCGTGACCGAGAAGAAGTTCTTCAGATTGAACTTGTTCATCTGCTTGGTCGGACGGTCCTTGACCGCTACGATGACTTTCCAGGAATCCTTGGTTTCCTTGAAGCTGTACTCTGGTGGAACGTCGGGTGTGGTCTGGATGTACTTGGACATCAGGCTGATTTCTTCTTTGGTGAGAATGTCATCAAAGTTCACCATGCCGCCTTCGGTACCGTAGCCGATGATTTTTTCCAGACGGTTTTGACCCAGTTTCAGCGTGCCGCCTTCTTGCATCGTGCCGTCCGGCAGCTTCTTGCTCCAATGCGGCTCCAGGTTTTTGCCCGTTGCGCCCTTGCGCAACACGCCGTGGCAACCAGCGCAGCGCTCAAAGTAGATTTTCTTTGCAGCGGTTTTCTCGGAAGCGGTCAGCGTGGGCTGGTTGGCGCTGTCTTGCGCGAAAGCCGAAAGGCCCCAGGTGGTCAGCAATACTGCGGCAACTCCAGCCAGTCTTAAGTTTTTCATGTCAATTGTTCCTTGTTGATCGAGGCTTTGGACCGAACACCCCGCCTTTCAGAGTGTGTTCGCAGTGGGTTTCGGTATCAATGTTGCGAACAGGGGAATGGTCTGGCAAAGCCAACTTGAAAACATTAACCTGCATCAATTTTTCGAGCGGATGGTGAGTTTTTTATAGGGTTAGTACTAAATAATCGGCCCACGAATTGCTACTTCAGTTGGAACACCATGACTTACGTCAATCTCATTCATTCCCACAAAGTGCGTCAACTTAGCGCTTTGGTCGCAATGGCCTGCGCTGCCGTGGGTCACGTGCAGGCACAGAACTCCACCGTGGGGTTACAGCAGGTTGTCATCAGTGGGTCCCGCAGTGAGCAAATGCGGGACGACTTGCCGATGTCTGTGGATGTGATGACGGACCGGGATCTTGAAGACCGGCAAGTCGGCGACATCAAAGACCTGGTCAAGGATTTACCCAACGTCTCCGTCAAGCACGCGCCAGCACGCTTCACCGTCACGGGAGCCAGCAATCCGACTGGGCGTGATGGAAACACCGGGTTCAACATTCGCGGTCTGGGTGGCAACCGGGTATTGATGCTGGTAGACGGAACGCGCGCGCCGCGAAGCTATGTCAACGGGAACAATGCCTTCGGGCGCGACGCCCTGTCGCTGGATCTGATCAAACGGGTGGAGCTGGTGCGTGGCCCCAGTTCGGTCCTCTATGGTTCAGATGGGCTCGCGGGATTGGTCAACTTCATCACGTTTGAGCCACTGGACTTCCTGAATGCATTGGGTACGGAACCCAGGACGCTTGGAGGTCGCGTCGCCGGCAACTGGAGTGGCGATGACGATGGTTTCAGCGCGGCTGCAACCATTGCTGGACGCGTCAGTGACAGCGTGCAATGGTTGTTGACCGGGACATCGCGCAAAGCCGCTGCCTTGAGCAACTTGGGCGTCAACGAAGAGCCCAACATCAATCGCACCCGTCCCAACCCGCAGACCAACCGGGGTGAGTCACTGCTGGGCAAGCTGGTGTTGCGCCCCACTGCGACACAAAAACACGTGTTGACCATCGAGCACGTTGGCAAGAGCGCCGACACGGAGCTTTTGTCCAGCCGTGCGGCTAGCTTGCCAGCGCCTACAACCACTGCTACCAAAGCACTGGTAGCAGGCGAAAGCGACTTCGGCTGGGTGCGACGCGACCGTCTGACCTGGGACGCGCGCTATGTGTTGGACTGGGCATGGGCGGACCAGGTTCAGACCCTGTTGAGTCTGCAAAATTCCGACGCGCTGGAAAACGGACGCACCCAGCGAAACGACGGCGGGCTTCGCATGCGCGACACCAGTTACAACGAGCATGTCTGGCAGGCCAGCGTGCAGATGAGCAAGTCGCTGGCTGTGTCTGACGGGTGGTCGCAGAAGTTGAACTATGGGCTTGACCTGGCCAGCACCCAAGTCACCAGCTGGTTTGGCGGTTCTGATCCCGCACCGCTGGCGGCCTACGTGCCCAAGAAATATTTCCCCGATGCGCGTGACAGCAATGCCGGTTTGTACGCACAAAGCGAGTTCACCAACGAGCGCTGGAGCGTGACACCGGGTCTGCGTTTTGAGCGTTTTGCGGTGGACGTCATCAGCCAGGACGGCTACGCTCCGCCAGCCACTACACCGGGGGTTTCGATTTCGGGTGTCAACACCTCACCCAAGCTCGGGGCGCTGTTCCGAGTGACGCCGCAGTGGAGCGTGTACGGCAATTACGCCAGTGGATTCCGCGCTCCCAATGCAGCCCAGCTCAATGGCTTCATTGATCCTTCGCCCGGCGTCAATGCCAGACTGCTGCCCAACCCCGATCTCAAGCCAGAGACCAGCAAGAACATCGAACTGGGGGTGCGCGGCAGGGTGCAAGGCCTGAGTCTGGACCTGGCGGCATTTACGGGCGACTTCCAGCAGCTGATTGTGGACAAGAAGTTTCTGGGTGGTGCGAATACGGTCAGCAACCCCAACGTCTTTCAGACCATCAATGTGGACAACGCCACCATTTGGGGTTTTGAGGTCAAGGGGAATATGGACTGGGGTGTGTGGGGTGACGCGAGGTTCAGCACCCCCTTTGCGTATGGTCAAACCCGTGGCCGGGACAATGGCTCGGGATTGCCACTGAACTCCATCGATCCTGCGATGGCCACCTTGGGCGTCAACTTTGAGGCGACTGGCTGGTCATTGCGTGCGGATCTGCGCCACCACGCCGCCAAGGATGCCGCGGATGTGGACCCGACCTCGGGCGTGCGAGCAGGCAGCACACAATTTACCAATGTCCCCGCTGCCACCACACTGGACATCACCGGCCAGTGGCGCATGCGCAAGGATCTGCGGCTGACGGCGGGCATTGTGAATGCCACCAATGTCAAGTACTGGTTGTGGTCCGATGTGCAGGGTCTGACGACTGCCAACGCCATCACCCAGGCAGATGCTTACACCCAACCCGGCCGGCACATCAACCTGTCCCTGGTCATGGACTTTTGATCGGGCTTGGCCCGCAGCGGGTTACTACAGCCGCATAGGACTGGCGTAGCCCGTCATTTCCAGGTAGCCGCGCCCGACCAGGCGCTGGTTGCTGTCCCAAACCTCGCACAGACCTTCCCAGTAGATGCCGCCGGTGGACGTGCGGCTGTCCAACTCCTGGTTGTCGACCAGGGCACGCACCGTGTAGAAGTCCGCCGGTGTGCGCACCAGCCACTCCACGGGATAGCTGGCCTGGCTCTGCGGGCTCTTCCAGTTGCGCAGCGGCTTGAAGTCCACCTCACCGCGCTGAAAGGTGAACAGCCTGTCCTTCGCACGGAACGATCCGCCGTCCCACACCGCGTTGCCTTGCCTGTCGCGCAAACGAAATGCCGTCAGTGCGCTGCCATCCAGCAAGTTGATGCCCAGCCAGTCCCAACCCACGGCCTGCGGCGGCATCACCTGCTGGCTCCATTCATGGTCCAGCCACGCTTTGCTGCCCGTGCCGACCGCGTAACGCTGTCCTTGCAAGACCAGTTCGCCACGCACCTGCAAATGCGGCAGGCTGTAGTAGTAGCTGGTCTGCGCGGAATCCGGCCCTTTTTGGGACAACCCTCGGTCACCCTGCAGCAGAACGGGCTGGCTGGCGGTCAGCGTTACGGCGATGGAAAAATCCTGGGCGGTAATGCGGGCCTGCAGGTCCGGGCCCTGGCGCACCAGCGACCAGTCGCGGAGCTGAATATTCGTGTCCTGCGTACTGGTCCAGGCGCTGTCATTGGGATTGACTTTGGGTTCTGCGCCGGATGACCTGGCCATGCGCTGGTCGTGCCACAGCTTGCGGCCCTTCACATCCGTCAGGGCGGCATGCGCAAACACCAGGTGCCGGGCCGCCAGGCTGGATTGCATCGCCTGGGTCGTGGGAATCCGACTTCGAAAGAACGTCACCTGAAAGCCAAATGCGGCCTTGGCATTCTCGTCCAGCGCGTAGCCGGTGACGTACCACCATTCAATGGCGTAGTCAGGGTGTGCCCCCGCGTCACGGGGGAACACCAGGGCCGTGTGTGGCAAGGGCGCGGCCTGCACGCGCGGTGCCAGCGCAACACCCATGCCGGCACCCAGCAGGGTGCGTCGGCCGATGGTCTGACTGGGCGAGGGGGTAGAGGGGGCGGTGGATTGCATGGCTGGAAATTTCCTTGACTGCCCAGTAGCGGGCGCACTCTGGACCGTTTGCCCCCTCGGTGCGCCAAGCCACAGACAAGCACGCGAAAGGGCGACATTGTTCCTGTTGGTGTTTACGAGGACAACGCGTGGCAACTTTACAAGATTTAACCTGTCGCAATACGCCGGACACCGGCCCAACCCACAATAGCACCGTGAACGCTCTCCGCAAGGTCACTGGATGACTGACAAGAATTTATCCCCTTTCCCAAGCACGTCTGCTACCACTTGGACTACACCCCTGGTGTGGCTGGTCGCTGCGGCGCTGGGTGGCTGCGCAGTGCAGCCATCCAGCCTGTCGACCGGACTGGATGCACCGGTTCCCGCACGGTGGTCTGTTGTCACCGCAGAGCCCATATCCGGGCAGTCCGGGACCGTGCTGGCGCAGTGGTGGCAGCGCTTCAACGATCCATTGCTGACTGCTCTCGTTGCGCAGGCTTTGCAGTCCAACACCGACGTGCGCTCGGCGCAGGCTGCATTGCAGCAGTCGCGTGCCCTGCGGGACGGCAAGGCTGCGGGCTTGGGGCCTAGCGTCAACGCCTCGGCTTCGGCCCAACGCAGCCGCTCGGGTGGCAACGACGCCGCCGACTCCTTCCAGCTCGGGTTTGATGCGAGCTGGGAGCCCGATGTGTTTGGCGGCCAGCGCAGCACACTGAATGCCGCAGAAGCCGATGCGCAGGCCGCGCAAGCCAGTCTGTCCCAGGTGCAGGTGTCAATGGCGGCCGAGGTTGCCGTGACCTACATCGATCTGCGGGGCTTGCAGGCGCGCCTGACTATTGCCCGCAGCAACCTGGCCGCACAAATGGAGACCTTGCAGATTGCACGCTGGCGCGCCCAGGCCGGGTTGGCATCGTCGCTGGATGTGGAGCAGGCCGTGGCCGCCAGCGAGCAAACCAGCGCCCAGATCCCTTCGCTGACCACCAGCCTGGCCCAGGACCTTAGCAGCCTCGCCGTGCTGACCGGCCAGCCGCAGGCGCTTCTGCAAAGCAGCCTGACAGCCGACGCTGTGCGTGTCGGCCTTGTTCCCCAGGCGAGCACAAACCTGGCCGTGGCCTTTCCAGCGCAGACCCTGCGCCAGCGCCCGGACGTCAGCGCGGCCGAGTACCGCGTCAGTGCGGCGCTGGCCCGTGTTGCGCAGGCCGATGCGGCGCGCTACCCCAGCTTCCAGATTTCGGGTTCTCTCGGTTTGCGCGCCTTGACGTTGGGCGCCTTGACCAATGGGGCGTCGGTGGCGCAGGCACTGCTGGCCAGTGTTTCGGTTCCCTTGTTTGACGGTGGTGCCGCGCGCGCCCAGGTCCGGGCACAGGAAGCTGCGCTGGAACAGGCCCGGTTGGCCTACCAGTCAACCGTGCTCAAGGCGCTGAAGGACGTAGAAGACGCCCTGGTGGCCCTGCAGGGCAATACCGAGCGTCTGGCGCGCCTGCAGGCCGCTTCCAGCGCCGCTGCCAATGCCGACCTGCTGGCGCGCCAGCGTTATGCCAGCGGGCTGATCGATTTTCGTACCGTGCTCGATACCCAGCGTACCTTGCTCTCCACCCAGGACGGTGTGGAGTCCACCCGTGCCAGCGTGAGCGCCGACCACGTGCGCCTGTACAAGGCCCTGGGTGGTGGCTGGACCCCCGACGCCGACACTGCGACACCCTGAATCCCCTACACGCCATGACCAACCCTACACCCCCTGTTGACACGCCTGCAAACCCCACGGCGGTCGATTTGCAAGCCATACTGGGCGACGAACACATCCGGCCCTGGTGGCAGCGGCCTGCACTCTGGATGGCCATTGCGGTGGCCGCCGTTCTGGCAGCAGGCCTTGCCTATTGGCAGACGCAAAAGAACACCAGCGCACAGCCCACCTACGTGACCGAGGTGGTGAAGAAGGGCAACCTGACCTTGACGGTGCTGGCCAACGGCACGCTGCAGCCCACGCGCGCCGTCAACGTCGGCAGTGAACTGTCCGGCACCGTCAAGCGCGTGCTGGTGGATGTGAATGACCGCATCAAAAAGGGCCAGATTCTGGTCGAGCTGGACACGGCCAAACTGTCCGACCAGGTGCTGCGCTCCCGTGCGTCGCTGGCTGCAGCATTGGCACAGCAGGCACTGAGTACCGCCTCGTTGAAAGAAGCCCAAGCCAACCTGGCGCGCTTTGAAGAGGTGGCGCGACTGTCGGGCGGCAAGGTGCCGTCGGCCACCGAGCTGGACAGTGCCCGCGCCAATGTGGACCGTGCCGTGGCCACCGAGGCCAGCGCCCGCGCCAACGTGGCCGAGGTTCGGGCAACGGTGTCCACCGACGAGACCAATCTGTCCAAAGCCTCCATCCGCTCGCCCATCGATGGCGTGGTGCTGACCCGCACGGTAGACCCGGGCAACGCGGTGGCCGCCTCGTTGCAGGCCGTCACGCTGTTCAGCGTGGCCGAAGACATTGCCCGGTTGCGGCTGGAAGTCAGCGTGGACGAGGCCGACGTCGGCTCCGTCCAGGTCGACCAAAGAGCCACCTTCACGGTCAGTGCTTATCCGTCGCGCCGCTACCCGGCCAAGATTACCCGGGTGGCCTTTGGCTCCACCAAGACCGACAACGTGGTCACCTACACAACCCAACTGGAGGTGGACAACGCGGACCTGAGCCTGCGCCCCGGCATGACGGCCGCCGCCACCATCGTTTCGACCGAACGCACCGGCGTCTTGCTGGTGCCCAATACTGCGCTGCGTTTTAGCCCCACAACCGAATCCGCAGCAGCGGCATCCGCACCGGCGGCCGACAGTGGTGGTGTGGTCTCCAAGCTGGTGCCGCGCATGCCACGGGGTGGTGGGCGCAAGACCGCGGGTGGCAGCGGTCTCGCCGCCAAACAGGTGTGGATTCTCAAGGACGGCCAGGCCGTGGCGGTGGCCGTCAAACCCGGTATCAGCGATGGCCGCATGACCGAAGTGTCTGGCGAGGGCCTGCAGGAGGGCATGGCTGTGATTACTGACCAGCGCGCCGCGGGAGCCGAAAAGTGACCCAGCCGCTGATCCGCCTGCGCGGCATCACCAAGACCTATGGCCAGGGCGCCACCGCGTTGCAGGCCCTCAAGGGGGTGAACCTGGACATTGAAGCCGGCGACTTTGTGGCCATCATGGGCCCCAGCGGTTCGGGCAAGTCCACCGCCATGAACACGCTGGGCGCGCTGGATACGCCCACCACCGGCGAATACCTGTTCCAGGGCCTGCATGTGGAGACCCTGAGCCGTGACCAGCGCGCCCGCCTGCGCAGACGCTATCTGGGCTTTGTGTTCCAGGGCTTCAACCTGCTGGCCCGTACCTCGGCGCAAGAGAATGTGGAGTTGCCCTTGCTGTACCGGGGCGAAGCGGCCGCCGCCCGCCACGCCATGGCCGCCAAGGCGCTGGAGTCCGTCGGTCTCAAGGGCTGGGAGCACCACACGCCGGCCGAACTCTCGGGCGGGCAGCAGCAGCGCGTGGCCATTGCCCGCGCCATCGTCACCGAGCCGGCCGTGCTGCTGGCCGACGAGCCTACCGGCAACCTGGACACCCAGCGCAGCCGCGAGATCATGGACCTGTTGTGGGGCCTGAACGTGAACCATGGCATCACCGTGCTGATGGTGACGCATGAAATGGACATGGCCGCCTATGCCAAACGCATCGTGCGTTTTGTTGACGGTGTGGTGGCCAGCGATGAGCGCAATGAACACCCGGCTGGGCTGCACGCGGCCCCGCCCGTGCCCGAGGCGCACTGAGATGCTGCTCAATACCCTGATGCTGGCCCTGCGCTCGATCCGGCGCAACCTGATGCGCTCGTTCCTGACCATCCTTGGCATCGTCATTGGCGTGAGCGCCGTGATCACCATGGTGACCCTGGGCAATGGCGCCACGCTGGCCGTGCAGAACCAAATCTCCGGCCTGGGCACCAACCTGCTGCAGGTACGTCCCGGTCAGCGCATGGGCCCCGGCGGTGGTGGCAATGCGGTGGCATTCAAGGAGTCCGACGCCGAAGCGATCGCCACCCAGATCGGTGGCATTGCGGCCGTGGCACCCGAGGCACGCACCAACTCCACCCTGGTGGCCTATGGCCGCAACTGGAGCAGCAGTGTCATCGGCAGCACCAATGACTGGCTGACGACCGGCAACTGGAAGCTGGTCAGCGGCCGCGAATTCTCGAACGACGAATTGCGGGGCGGCGCAGCGGTCTGCCTGATCGGCGAAACCGTGCGGCGCGAGCTGTTTGGCACGCAAGCCGCCCTGGGTGCGCAGTTGCGCGTCAAGCAAATCTCGTGCGAGATCGTCGGCTTGCTGGCCTCCAAGGGGCAGGGCGCCTTTGGCAACGACCAGGACGATCTGGTGCTGGTGCCCCTCAAGACCTTGCAGCGGCGCATCACCGGCAACACCCGGGTTAACACGCTGCTGGTGTCCATGCAGGACGGCAGCGACGCTACGCGCGTCACGGCCGGCATCACGCAGTTGCTGCGCGAGCGGCGCAAGCTGTCCAGTACCGATGAAGACAACTTCAACGTCCTCGACACCAAGCAGCTGGCCGACACGCTGTCCGGCACCACCAAGGTCATGACCATGCTGCTGGGCGCCGTGGCGGCGGTCAGCCTGTTGGTGGGCGGCATTGGCATCATGAACATCATGCTGGTTAGCGTGACCGAGCGCACCCGCGAGATCGGCCTGCGCCTGGCCATTGGTGCGCTGGAGCGCGAGGTGCTGCTGCAGTTTTTGATAGAGGCCGTGGTGCTGGCGGCGCTGGGGGGGCTGGTGGGCATTGTGCTGGCCACTGGTGCGTCCATCGGGCTGGCGGCGTTGATGGAGGTGCCCTATACCTTCAACCTCGCCGTCAACGTGCTGTCCTTTGTGTTCTCCGCCGTCATTGGCGTGATGTTTGGCTACTTCCCGGCCCGCCGAGCCGCGCGGCTGGACCCCATCGAGGCGCTGCGGCACGAGTAGGCGCTACCAGTCTTCCTTGACCGCCAGCACGGCGTCACGTCCTGCGGCCGCACGCCCGGCCAGCCAGGCGGTGAGCGTGCCCGCCACCACCACCGAAGCGCCCAGGGCCAGCAGGCGCCAGCCGGGCAGGGTCAGCTCCATGGTCCAGTGAAAGCTCTGCGGGTTGACCACGTGTACCAGCACCACGGCAACGGCCAAGCCCAGGCCCAGACCTGCCATGGCACCCAGCGTAGTCCAGGCCAGCCCCTCGGTGGCCACCACACGCAGCACCTGGCGGCGGGTCAGTCCCAGGTGCACCAGCAGGCCAAACTCCTTGCGACGCGCCAGCACCTGGGCGCTGAAGGACGCCGCCACGCCAAACAGGCCTATGCCAATGGCCACCGCCTGCAGCCAGTAGGTGACGGCAAAGCTGCGGTCGAAGATGCGCAGCGAGGTGGCGCGGATCTCGCGCGCCGAGCCAAAGTCCATCAGCCGCCCCGCCTCGCCACCGGGTGTCTGGGCCTGGGCATTGGCCAGGTCGCGCAGCGCCTGCTCCAGCGCGGGCACATCGGTATCGGGCTCCAGCCACAGGGCAATGTCGTTGACACGCGCATCGCCACTCAGACGCTGAAAATCCGCCTGCTCCATGGCGATGGTGCCAAACTGGCGGGAATAATCGCGCCACACACCTGCTATGAAAAACGTAGCGCTATCATCATATTTATCGAGGGCTAGAGCCTGAAAATGCTTAAGGAGTGGGACGTAGACCGTGCCCGGGCGAGCGCCGTGCAGGTCGACCATGGCCTCGCTCACGTAGATGCCGATCTGGCCCGCGGGCACCGGCAGGGGCTCACCGGTGAGCGGCAGGCTGCGTGTGGCCCCCGTCATAGCCCCCAGGGGGCGGGCAATCAGCGTGACAGCGGGTTGGCCGGGGTCGGGCAGAAACTGCGTGTTGCGCTGACTGCTCAGCCGCTGCACACCGGGCAGCCGTGCCGCGGCCTGCACAAAGGCGTGGTCGAAATAGGCGGTGTCCTGTGTGCTGGCGCTGGCCGAGGAACGCACATACAGGCTGGCGGGCAGCACCGTGTCCAGCCACTGTGTGACCGAGGTTCTGAAACTGGCCACCATTACCGTCAGCGCCACAGCCAGGCTCAGCGCGGCCACCACACCGCTCACCGCCACCGCCGCACTGCCACGCACACGCCGGGCCCGCTCCACTGCCAGCAGCGGCAAGGCCTGGCGGGTGACCAGCGGTGCCACGCGGTCCAGCACCACGCCCACCAGCCAGGGCAGGCCGGCAATGCCGCCCACCAGAATCAGGCCCACGCTGGCATAGGCCGCCAGCGGTATGCCCCATACCGGGGGCAGCAGGGCCAGCAGGCCACCGGCCACCAGCAAGGCGGCTGCCATCACCCCATGGCTCCGGGGCGCCTGTGCGGCGCCCAGGCCCTTGAGCGTTTGCGCGGCCGGCAGGCCCTGCGTCCAGCGCGCGGGCCACCAAGCACCCACCAGGGCCGCCAGCAGGCCCAGTGTGGCAAACGCCAGGGCGGCCAGCGGGCTCCATTGCAATGCGGGCGCGCCACCGGCAAAGAAGCCCCCGCCCAGGTCGCCACCCAGCAGGCGCAAGGCCAGGGACGCCAGGCCCGTGCCCAGGGCGATGCCCAGCACACTACCCACCAGGCCCAGCACTGCGGCCTCCAGCAGCACCAGTCCCAGGCGCTGTCCGCCGGTCAGCCCCAGCACGCCGAGCAACGCAAACTGCGGCGCGCGCCGGCTCACGCTCAGCGCCAGCACCGAGAACACCAAAAACCCCCCGGTGAACAACGCCACCAGGGCCAGCACCGTCAGGTTGACCCGGTAGGCGCGCGACAGCGTGGACATGCGCTCCAGCGTGTCACCGGGCTCCGCCAGCGTGGCTTGCGCCGGCCAGTCGGGCGCGGCGTGCTGGGCGCGGACAAAGGCGGCGCGGTCCACGCCGGCACGCAGACGCAAGTCCAGACGCGTCAGGCGGCCCGGCTTGCCAAACAGGTCTTGCGCCGCGGCAATGTCCATCACCGCCAGCGGTGCACCGGATGTGCGCACCGAGCCTGCGACCCGCACCGTCTTAAGTTGCATGCCCCACTGCAGTTGCAGCGTTTCGCCAGCCAGGCGGCTGCGTGCGCTCGCGTTCAGGAACACGGTGTCGGGTGCAAAGATGTCCAGCCGGTCGGCGCTGGCACCTGGCAAGGGCAGCAGGTCCGGGCTGATCTGCGCTACCTGTAGCGCGTCAACGCCCACCAGGCGCAGCAGCACGCGGGGTGTGTTCGCATTGGGATTGGGACCCAGCGCATAGGCGCTGATCTCCAGCACCGGGCTGGCCAGCGCCACGTCGGGGTGGCGGGCCATGCGGCCCAGCAGCGTGTCCGGAATGCCGCCTGCCGAGCCGGTGCTGGCACGCACCTCCAGGTCCGGCTGCCCGCCAACCGAGCGCACCGCCTGCGCAAATTCGTCCAGTGCCGACGCATTGATCAGGTGCACGGCAAACGCCAGCGCAACACCCAGCATCACCGACACCACCGCCGCGGAGTTGCGCCAGGGGTGGTTGCGCAATTCCTGCCAGGAGAAGCTTGCGAGCAGTGCGAAAAGGGTTTGCATGGGTAAGATGGATTGTGCGCTGTCGCGCTGGCGGCAGGGGCCCTGCTATTCTTTGCCAATGTCCGAGCCGAAACTTCTCTTAAAACGCGATTCCGCAGTCCTGACGTTGGTCTTGAATCGACCCAACAAGCTCAACGCGATCGACAACGAGTTGGCTGCCTCCCTGCTGGAGGCACTCGACACTGCAGCGGCCGATTCATCCATACGCGTCATCCGAATCGCAGGCAGCGGCAGGGCATTCTGCGCAGGCCGTGATGTCAGCGAAGCTCCTACGGATAAAGATCTTGAATTAGTCCAGGCCGTTGCAAAGTCGATTGTCGGGAATCCCAAACCCGTCGTCGCTGCGGTCCATGGCTGGACCGTCGGGGCCGGGCTTGAATGGATGCTCAATGCGGACATTGTCTATGCATGCGACGACACCAAGTTCAAGCTGCCTGAAGCCTCGATTGGTGTTTTTGTGACCGGTGGCTTGGTTGCTACGCTACCGGCCGCAATCGGCTTGACACGCGCCAAGGCGCTGATGTTGCTTGGTGATGAAATCAGCGCTCGACAGGCAGCCGACTGGGGCCTCGTCTATCGAGTGTTGCCGAAGGAAGAAATGGATGCGGTCACCATGGATGCGTGCCAAAGATTGACGGAGTTGAAGCCTCAAACTGCAATGCAGTTCAAGCGAGTCCTCAATATGTTTGGTTTGGAGGGGTTCGACAAGGCGATCAATGAGGAAACGAATGTTCAACGCATTCTTGGCCGCAGTGCCGCACCACCTTCAACATAACAACTGCTTCCCAGTCTGGAATGGGCCATGACAAGGATAAGGCGCTGGTCTTTTTGCGCCGCTATGCACAGGACGGATCCTTTGCGCTGAGCCGCTGCGCTGTGGCGCGCAGCACGCCATTGGCAAGCAGGGCAGGTCGCTAGAATGCGCCCACCACTGGTGCACCCGCCACGAGCGACACGAAAGACCGCATTTGTTCAACATGTCCCATCCCGCTTTGGCTTTGCATGGCTTCTCGTTCGCCCGACGGTTGGGGCGCGTGTGTTTGTTGGGGTTGCTGGCAGCCAGCGCGTGGCTGGCCCATGCCGCCGAACTGCGGGTCCTGACCCATGCCTCTTTTGCCCTGCCCAAGCCCCTGTTGGCACAGTTTGAGAAAGAGGCGGGTGTCACACTGCGCATCACCAAGGCCGGTGATGCCGGTGAGATGCTGAACAAGCTCATCCTGACCCGCGCCAACCCGGTGGCCGATGTGGTGTTTGGCATTGACAACGTGCTGGCAGGCAAAGCCCTGGCGGCCCAGGTGCTCGACCCGTGGGAGGGCCCGGCCGTCGGCGACAACAAGATCACCTTGCCCGCCGGTCTGGTGCCGGTGGACTACGGCTACGTCACGCTCAACTTCGACAAGGCCTGGTTTGCCAAAAAAGGCCTGGCCTTGCCACAGTCGCTGGATGATCTGGCTCAGCCCGCCTACGCCAAGCTATTGGTGGTGCAAAATCCGGCCACCTCCAGCCCGGGCAATGCCTTTTTGTTGGCCACCATTGGTGCCTTGGGAGAAGCAAGGGCGTTTGACTGGTGGGCCCGCATGCGCGCCAACGGCGTCAAGGTGACCAAGGGCTGGACCGAGGCCTATTACACCGAGTTCAGCCACAGCGGCGGTGCGCGCCCCTTGGTTGTCAGCTATGCCAGTAGCCCGGCCGCAGAAGTGTTCTACAGCAAGCTCAAACTCGCCGAACCGCCCACAGGCAGCCTGGCCTTGCCAGGTGGCGTGTTCCGCCAGATTGAAGGCGTGGCGCTGATCAAGGGCGGACGCGAGCGCGCTGCAGCGTTGCGGTTTGTGCAATTTTTGCGGTCGCCTGCGGTGCAGCAAGCGCTTCAAGCCGAGATGTGGATGTTCCCGGCGGACGCCTCCGTGGCGCGCGCAGATGCGCTACGCCACGCTGTAGAGCCTGCGGCCTTTGACAGCCCCGGCGCGCAGGCCATCGCAGAAAAGAATGCTGAATGGGTGCAACGCTGGACCAAAATGGTTTTGAAGTGATGCACGCCGAACGTGTAGTGCATAAAACTATCGCTAGCCCTCGCCAGCACTGCGTAAGCAGCTATGAAAAATAGAGCAAACTGGCTGCTGGCAGCGTTCCCACTGGTCTTCCTGCTGACGCTGCTGGTGGCACCCGCGTTGCGCCTGCTGGTCGAGGGTGGGCAGCTCTCCCTGTGGGCGCCGCTGCAGGACAGCTACTTGCGCTGGCGGCTGGCCTGGTCTTTTCTGCAAGCTACTCTGACCTGCGTGCTGGCGCTGGGGCTGGGCCTGCCCGTGTCCTGGGTGCTGGCGCGTTTCGAGTTTGCGGGGAGGGCGTTTGTGCTGCACGCGCTGATGCTGCCCTTTGTGGTGCCCACGCTGGTGGCGGCCATGGGCGTGCTGGCGCTGTTGGGGCCGCAAGGTGTCGTTCAGGCGTGGGGCGGCCCGGACCTGCAGGGTAGCCCGTGGTTGCTGGTCTACGGCAATCTGTTTTTCAACCTGTGCCTGGTGGTGCGTGCCGCCACCGAGGCGCTGGGTCAGGTCAGCGCCTCCCGCGTGGCCGCGGCGCGCACGCTGGGTGCCACGCCGTGGCGGGTGTTCTGGCGCATCGAGTGGCCGGCTGTTGCGCCCTGGTTGATGTCGGCACTGTGCCTGGTGTTTTTGTATTGCTTCTCCGGCTTTGGTCTGGCCTTGGTGCTGGGCGGGCAGGAATACGCCACCGTGGAGGTGGAAATCTACACGCTGGTCGCGCATGAACTGCAGTTGGCGCAAGCCGGTTCCCTGGCGCTGTGGGTGCTGGCTCTCACGGGCGTGGTGGCGCTGGCCTATGCGGCCATCGAGCGGCGCCTGGCCGCTCCATCCCGTGCGGATGCTGTTGTGCGGCGCAGGCCGAGCGGCTTGCGCCAATGGGCCGGCGTGTGGGCTGCGCTGGTCGTGCTGCTGCTGTGTTGTGGTGCGCCGCTCCTGGCCATCGTTTGGAGTGCGGCCGCTGCCGGCAGTGGCGCCTGGAGTGTGCTGCTGGACGACGCCACGCTGGCGGCGCTGTGGAACAGCCTGCGCTTCACGGCGCTGGCCGTTGCACTGGCGACCAGCCTGGGGCTGGCGCATGCGCTGGCGGCCCGCCAGTCGCTGCTGCTGCGCACCCTGGTGTTCTTGCCGTTTGTGGTGTCGCCCGTGATGGTGGCGTTTGGCCTGCTGCTGCTGTACCCGCAGTGGACGGCCAGCTTTGGCCTGCTGGTCTGCGCCTACGCCTTGCTGGCCTACCCCTTTGTCGCCAAGTCACTGGCGGGGGCGCTGGACAGCATGCCCGCCCATCTGGCGCAGGCGGCGCGGACGCTGGGTGCCACGCCGCTGCATGTGTTCTGGCGTGTGACCCTGCCCCTGCTGCGCCCTGCGTTGCGCCGGGGCATGGCGTTTGCGGCGGCCACGGCCGTCGGTGAGTTTGCGGTCACGCTGTTTTTGTCGCGCCCCGAGTGGGCTACCCTCACCACGCTGGTGTATGAACATCTTGGACGGCCGGGAACGGTCAACCGCGATGCGGCGGTGGTGCTGTCGTGTTTGTTGATGGGGTTGGCTTTGCTGGCGTTTGTGGTGATTGAATGGTCTGGGGGGAGGCCCCCACTCCCCCCAACCCCCTCGCCCCGCCGGGCGAGGGGGAGCTTTAACAGCCACATTTGACCACGCGCTTTTGAGTGATGCTTCTACTGGCGGGAGTCTCTTTGATGGAGTTGTTTTGTGCTTGAGTTAATGGGTGTGTCCAAGGACTGGCAGGCGCGCGTGCTGTTGCGTGGCGTGAGTTTGCGTGTTGCTCCGGGTGAAACGGTGGCTGTGTTGGGGCCGTCAGGGTCGGGGAAAAGCACGCTGCTCAAAATCGTGGCGGGGCTGGAGCCGCTGGATGCGGGGCGCGTGCTGTTTGATGGGCAAGACATCACCGCGCTGGCGCCCGAGCGGCGGCGTTTTGCGTTGATGTTTCAGGACTTTGCGCTCTTTCCCCATCTGGATGTGCAGGACAACGTGGCCTTTGGCCTGGTGGAGCAGGGTGTGCGCAGGGCCGACGCCCGCGCGCAGGCCTGCGCCATGCTGGAGCGCTTTGGTCTGCAGGACTTTGCCCGCGCCCGGGTGACCCGGCTCTCCGGCGGCGAACAGCAGCGCGTTGCCCTGGCCCGTGCCCTGATCACCCAGCCGCGTGTGCTACTGCTGGACGAGCCGTTCTCGGCGCTGGATGCCGAGCTGCGCCTGCAACTGCGCGAGGAGTTTCGCCAGCGCATCACCGAATTCAACATGGCAACCGTGCTGGTGACCCACGATGAAGCCGAGGCCCGCGCCATGGGAACCACCGGCTACCGCTTGGTGAATGGTGGGCTGCAGCAGATTTGGTGATTGGATTTGCCATCCCGCTGCCGTTGCAGCCCAACCCCAAAAAACTGCGTTTCATCGCCCAAGCGTCGACAAGCGGACGCGAGCGCACGACACTGCCCCCTGTTCACAGTATGCAAATTCAAGGAGATCCCCATGCGAAAGTTCCTCTGTATCGGATTGCTGGCGGCAACGCCCTGGGCGTTTGCGGCGCAGGAGGCGCGCGAGTTGCCGGAGTTCAAATCCATCAAGAGCCAGGGCGTCTACACACTGGTGGTGACCGCCGGACAGAAGCAGTCCGTGGTCGTCAATGGTGACGAGAGCGTTCTGGCCAAGCTCAGCACCACCGTCGTGGGCGACGAGCTGGTCATTGCCATGCCGGAGAAAAAGAAGAGCTTTGGCTGGAGCGATCGCGTCGCCATCACGATCACCGTCCCTGAGCTGACCCGCATGCATCTGGAAGGCGTGGGAGGGACCACATTGAAACAGCTGGCGGGTGAGAGCTTCCATCTCACCTACCAGGGCGTTGGCTCCACCACCGTAGACGGCAAGGTCAAGAATTTTGTCCTGAGGGCCGAGGGCGTGGGGACCCTGAACGCGCGTGAGCTGGACGCCCAGCACGTGGATGCCCGGCTGGAGGGCGTTGGTTCGGTCAAAGTGCGTGCCAGTGAATCGCTGACCGCCAGGGTGGAAGGCGTTGGCTCGCTGACGTATTACGGAAAGCCAGCCAAGGTTACCAAGTCCGCAGATGGCATCGGCACGGTGCACGCCGCAGAGTGATGCGCCTGCCGGATTGTGTACGATTGTTTCAATGAACTCCTGACTCTGTCGCGCGGAAGGCAGTCTTTTTGTATGCGTCACTTAGGTTTTTCAGTCTAGATTGCATAGCTGTCCTTGAATTATTGTGTACAAACGTACACAATTCAGACAATCGCTGGGTTTTCCAGCGATGTCCACCTTCAAGGAGACAGCATGGCTACCGCATCCAAGTCCTCAACCAAGTCCAAAGTTGCGCACGAACCGTCCCTGCGCTTCTACCACTCGCAGGCCCTGCGCCAGAAAACGGATGCCGTCCTGACCGCTCTGGAGGCGCACCCTGGCAAGAAGAACCACGGTGATGCCATGGCGGATCTGGTCGCGGAACTGGTAGACGCGGGCATGGACTACTACTTTCTGAAGCCACTGAAAGCGGCAGATGTTGGCTTTGTGGCCGAGCAGTCCGCACGGCTGGGCATGTCGGGGGCGGTCACGCTGATCAGCTCGGTCTGCCGCAAGTTCATCACCCGCATGGACCACCCGCAGCTGCTGGTGGTTGCCACCCATATCCGCAGCCTGGCGGTGGATTGACTGCACGACAAACATGAAGCGTCCGCACATTCACCTCTCCGACATCCAGGGCTATAGCCAGCTGGTCATAGACGCCACGTTGGGTGTTACCGATATGGTGGAGGCCATGCACCACACATTGCTGGGTCTGCCCATGCCGTTGGGCCAGGTTGGCGCCAAGCCGGTATCCGGCGTGCACGGGGTGGTTTACAAAGGCTTGAAGGGCAGTAGCGCCTTGGTCTACCGGCTGGTGCGCCGTGCGACTGCAGCGGTGGGCCAGGGACTGAACAGCGCTGTGGAGTACTTTCACCCCGAGCGTGATCCCGCCCATTCGTCCGCTGGCCGTAGCGCCCTGGTGTCCATCCTGAACGGCGTGCTGGGCGACCATATGCAGGCGCACGGTAACCCGCTGACTTTGGGGATGGCGTGGCGGCGGGACGGCCAGACGCTGGAGATCACCCGGCCGGCTTTGGCCCACGCGATCCCGCATGCGTCGGGCAAGATTCTGGTGATGCTGCATGGCCATTGCATGAACGAGCTGCAGTGGTGCCGCAACGGCCACGACCATGGCGCGGTGCTGGCGGCGGCCAACGGATTCACGCCCATGTACCTATGCTACAACACGGGCCTGCACATTTCGGAGAATGGCCGGGCACTGGCCGACCAACTGGAGCAACTGCTGGCCCAATGGCCCACCGCAGTGCAGGAGGTATGCATTGTGGGCTACAGCATGGGCGGCATGGTGGCGCGCAGCGCTTTTCACTATGGAAAAAAGGCGCACCACGGTTGGGTCAGGCAGGTGCATAAACTGTTCTTTGTTGGCACACCCCAGCACGGGTCGATGGTTGAGCAGGCCGGCAACCTGATCGACAAGGCGTTGGAGGCCAGCCCCTATTCCCATGCACTGTCGCGCCTGGGAAAAATCCGCAGTGCCGGCACGACGGACCTGCGCCATGGCAATCTGATCGACGAGGACTGGAAAGGCCACGACCGATTTGCCCATGCCGACGACCGACGCCAGCTCTCGCAGCTGCCGGCCAACGTCCAGTGCTACGCCATTGCCGCGATGATTGCCAAGGAGCCCAGCGAAATCTGGGGCCAGTTGGTGGGTGACGGCCTGGTGCCGCTGAAGAGCGCGCTGGGCAAGCACCGCGACGCCGACCGTGCACTGCACCTGCCGGCCGAACACCAGCGCGTGTTCTACGGCATGCACCACCTGGGCCTGCTCGACAGCCCGGCGGTTTGTGACCAGTTGCAGACCTGGATGAACGAGTAGCGTTAGCGGTCCGCCATGCCGTCCGCGCGCAGGTGCAGAACCCGGTCGGCGCGTGCGGTCGCGGCTTCGGAGTGCGTGACCAGCACCAGCGATGTGCCATGCGCGCGGGTCTGCGCCACCAGGGCTTCCATCACCTTGGCCGCGGTCGTGGGGTCCAGGTTGCCGGTGGGCTCGTCGGCCAGCAACAGGGTGGGGCGGTGCACCAGCGCGCGGGCGATGGCCACGCGCTGCAGTTGACCCCCGCTGAGCTGTTGCGGCAGGCGCGCGCCCATGCCGTCCAGCCCCACGGCCTGCAGCATCGCCTGCACCCGGTCGTCATCGGGCGTGCCTAGCAGCAGCAGTGGCAAGGCCACGTTTTGTGTCACGTCCAGATGACCCAGCACATGAAAGGCCTGGAACACAAAGCCCACCTTCTGGCGGCGCAACAGGGCGCGTGCGTCATCGTCCAGCGGGCCAAGGTCGGTGCCGTCCAGCGTGACCATGCCGCTGTCCCACTGGTCCAGGCCGGCCATGCAGTTCAGCAAGGTCGATTTGCCAACGCCCGATTCGCCGACGATGGCCACAAACTCACCGGGTTCCACGGTCATTGAGACGTTGCGGAACACCGGCGTGTCGCCGTAGTGTTTGCTGAGATTCTGGATGGTCAGGTTCATGGTGTGGTGCCCATGATAGAGGCACAATGCTGGCATGAACCGCAGAACCCTCATCCTCTCCGCCGTGGCAGCAGCCACCCTTTCAAGCTTGTCCGGTGCCTGGGCACAGACCCGGCCTATCCGCCTCATCGTGCCGTATGCGGCCGGTGGTCCGCTGGACGTAACAGCCCGCGTGCTGGCCGAGCGCGTCAAGGACAGCCTGGGCACCGTCATCGTGGACAACAAGCCTGGTGCCGGTGGCAACATCGGCGCCGACGCCGTGGCCAAGGCCGCGCCCGATGGTCTGACGATCGGCATTGCCGCCACCGCCACGCACGCGGTCAACCCCTGGCTCTACGCCAAGATGCCGTACAACGCGGCCACCGACTTTGCGCCCATCACCCAGATGGTGCGCGTGCCCAATGTGCTGGTGATGAATGCCGAGGCGGCCAAGCGGCTGAACATCAACAGCGTCAAGGATTTGATAGCCTACGCCAAGGCCAACCCCGCCAAGCTCAACTACGGCAGCGGCGGAAATGGCAGCGCGGGGCACCTGGCCGGTGAAATGTTCAAGGCCCAGGCCGGTATCTTTGCCGTGCACATTCCGTACAACGGCGGCAACCCGGCGCAGTTTGCGCTGCAAAGCGGCCAGGTGGATTACAACTTTGACAACCTGGCTACCGCCGCGCCCGGCATCAAGACCGGCAAGCTCAAGGCGTTGGCCGTGACCACGCTGGCGCGCTCACCCGCACTGCCCGATGCGCCGCCGGTGGCCGACACGCTGAAGGGCTTTGCGATTGACACCTGGTGGGGCCTGGTGGCGCCTGCCGGTACGCCCAAGGACGTGGTTGCCAAACTCAACACTGCCTTTGTGGCGGCGCTGAATTCGCCCGAGGCGCAGGCGCGCTTTGCGGGTCTGTTGGCGGAACCGGTCCCGTCGACGCCCGAGCAGTTTGGCGCCTTGATGAAGAGTGAACTGGCCAAGTACCAGGGTGTGGTCAAGGCGACTGGCGCAAAGGTCGATTGACCTGAGCGCACTCACGGTTTGGTTTGGTCGCGCATGGTTTGCGGCGCCACGCCCTCCCATCGCTTGAAAGCGCGTCGGAAGTTGGCCTGGTCGGTGTAGCCCAGTCGGAACGCAATTTCCTGCAGGCTGATATGGTTGTTTGTCAGGTGTTGCAGTGCAAGGCTGTGGCGCACCTGGTCCACGATCGCGCGGTAGCTCGTACCTTCAGCCTCCAGTCGGCGGTGCAGGGTGCGTGGCGCCATGTGCAACATGCGGGCACTGGTCTGTAGCGAGGGCAGGGCGCCACTGGTCACCAACAGACTGCGTTGGATGCGGGCAGTCAGTGACTCCTGTCGGGTAATTTTGTCCAGTTCGGCCTGACACAGGGCAGCGGCGTTTTCCAGTGCCTGGGCGTCAGCGGTGGACAGTGGCATGTCCATCGTTTGCGGGTTCAGGCACAGTGCGTTGCATGCAGCTCCATAGCGCACCGGGCAGGCAAACAGCTCCTGGGCCAGACCTTGGTAGGGTGTTACCGGGGCTGCGAACTCGACAGCCTGTACCACCTGTGCGCCGGGAGCCAGGTAGTCGAATACATTGCGCACGGCCAGCATGACGGTTTCCAGTATCAGCAGCTCTGCCACGTCCAGATCGGCGGCAGGGGCGAACTGCAGTTGCGGCATGGTCGCGCTGTCAGCAAAGCAAACACTGAGCAGATTGGTGCGCACAGGCAGAAAGCGCTCCAGCAGTGCAATAGCCTGGCGCAGGCTCGCGCTGTTCATCAGTGCAAAGGCCAGCGTGCCGTGGGTGTTCATACGTAAACGCCGGCCCACGAGCAGGCCCAGCGCAGGCTCTTTGGTGTGCAGCACTGCTGCACGCACCAATGCCACATAGCGCTTGGTACTCAGAGACACCGTGGGTTGCGTGAGTTGCTGCGCTTCAATTCCGGCTGCTTGCAGCCAGGGGCGGGACTCGTAGCCCATTTCGTGTGTCAACTCGATCAGGGTGCGCAGGTACAGGGCGGGTACCTGGACGTCACCAGTGTCCGGTGGGGCAGTGGAGGGGGGCATGGGAGGCAATGTGGCGGAAAATGACCTGTGATTGGCAAAGTCTAACCTTTTGCAATCGACTACACATGCCTACCATGCGGGGCAGAGGTGCACAGCACCCGTACCACCAGGAGACAGCATGTTCGGATGGAGTTCCAATTCGGCGGGTACAACCGCCACCATCAACGCACAACCCATACGGGTGCTTGCGGGCGAAACCTTATTGACTGCCGCTTTGCGCGAAGGCGTGGACTTTCCGCACAGTTGCCGTGTGGGGGGCTGTGCCACCTGCAAGTGCCGCCTCGTTGAAGGGCAGGTTCGCGAGCTCACGGAGTCGAGCTATCTGCTCTCCGAAGAAGAGCTGGCACAGCGCACCATCCTGGCCTGCCAAAGCGTGCCCATCGGGCCGGTGCGCATTGAAGTGGAGCAGACCAAGGCACTGATGGTGCAAGAGTGCAGCGCCACGGTGGTTGCACAGGAAGCGCTGACGCATGACATCCAGCGTTTGCGCTTGCAGCTTGGCGCCCCTTTGCACTACAAGCCGGGGCAGTTCGCGCAAATCAGTGTGGACTCGATGCCGGGCGTGACGCGCAGCTATTCCTTCGCGACGGCGCCTGATACAAACGGCGTGGTCGAGTTTTTTGTCCGGCGCGTGCCCGGAGGCACCTTTACCGAGCATGTGCACAGCCACAGCCTGGTAGGGCAAATGGCCCACGTTCACGGCCCGCTGGGGCAATTCTGGCTGCGCGAGTCTGAAGCGCCGGCGCTGTTTATTGCCGGGGGCTCGGGGCTGGCGCCGGTGATGGCGATGCTTCGCAGCATGCAGGCGCAGCGGCTGGCACGTGCGGTCACGGTGCTGTTTGGAGCCCGCACGCAGGCCGACTTGTACCTCATGGACGAGCTACGCGCCATGGCCGCCAGCTGGCCCGGCCAGTTCCGGCTGTTGCCCGTGTTGTCCGACGCACAGGGCGATTCCACATGGACAGGTGCACGCGGGTTGGTGACCGAGCAGCTGTCGCAGCTAGTGGAGCCCGGCATGCACGCGTATCTGTGCGGCCCTCCGGCCATGATTGATGCCGCCAGTGCGCATCTGCAGCAGGTCGGGCTGCCCAAAGGGCGTATTCACGCCGACCGGTTTACTACGCTTCATGACGTTGTAGCCCCCGTAAATGCTAAGAATACCGCTACTGAAAACATAGCGCCGCCGCAATCGTTGGGTGAGTGGGTTGCAGCACTGTGGCATTACCTCAAGTTCTTCCTCTTCCACGTGGAAGGCCTTACCGTGGCCGCGGCACTGTTTGCCGGTGGCGGCTGGATCACACTCGCACTGGTGGGTTTCAACCTGTTCAGCACCTTTGGCGACATGTTGCTGGGCGACGATACCTCCACGCCCAAGTACCGTCACCCCTGGGTGTTGACCGTGCAGCTGTGGATGGCGCTGCCGGTATTGCTGCTCATCTGCTTCGCAGCGGTATGGAGTGTGAGCGCGGGCGACCCGCTGGGTGCCGGTGCCCTGCTGTCGCAGTGGACTGGCGTGGACCTGCTCGCGGCACGCGACGCCACGCATTGGGGGCACCATGTGTCGGCCCTCCTCGTGACCGGCTTGATGATCGGCATGGTGGGCACCATCCCCGGCCACGAACTCACGCACCGCACCTGGGAGCCCGTGTCGTTGTGGGTGGGACGTTGGCTGCTGGCCTTCAGTTTCGACGTGGGTTTTGCCATTGAGCACGTGTACGGCCACCACCGTTATGTGTCCACCGTCAACGATCCGGCCACTGCGCCGCGCGGACGCAACGTGTATGCACACATCGTCATCTCCACCGTGCGTGGCAACATCAGCGCCTGGAAGATAGAGGCATCGCGCCTGCAGCGCCGTGGCCTGGCCGTGCTGTCCTGGCACAACGCCTACCTGCGAGGCCTGGGTATGAGTGCGGTGCTGGTTGCCGCGGCCTGGGTACTGGGTGGGGTGTGGGCGGCGCTGTTTTTCTGTGCCTGTGCGCTATGGGGCAAGGCCCTGCTGGAAATCGTGAACTACATGGAGCACTATGGCATCGTGCGGGACCCGGCGCAGCCGGTCCAGCCGCGCCACTCGTGGAACACCAACAAGCGCATCAGCTCCTGGGCCATGTTCAACCTCACGCGCCATTCGCACCACCATGCACAGGGCGAGGTGCCCTATCAGGATCTGCAACCTTACCCCAACGCGCCCATGATGATCGGCGGCTACCTCACCACCATCTCCGTGGCGATGATTCCCCCGCTGTGGCACCGGCTGATGACGCCCAAGGTTCTGGCCTGGGATCGTGACTACGCCAATGCCGCCGAGCGCGAGTTGGGCGTGCAAGCCAATGTGCGTGCAGGATGGGTGGGCTAGTCGTTGGCCGCCATTGCGTGCAACACATGCGCTTGCACAGCCGCGAGTGCGTCGTCTTGGTCAGCCGCCACGATGTGGCGCTGCGGCATGGATCGCAGCCAGGTGATCTGGCGTTTGGCGAGCTGGCGGGTGGCAATGATGCCGAGGTCGCGCACCTCGGCCAAGGGCAGCGGCCCGCTGGATCCCTTTGCTTCGTGTGCATCCAGCGCCTCCCACACCTGGCGGTAGCCCACGCAGCGCATGGAGGGCAGGTTCGCATGCAGATCGCCCCGCGCGCGCAGGGCACGTACCTCATCGACAAAGCCCTGCTCCAGCATGGCGTCAAAGCGCTGGGCGATGCGGGCGTGCAACCAGCTGCGCTCCAAAGGTTCCAAGGAAATTAGGGCGCTAGCCCTCGTGGATTCTGCCTCAGTAGCTATATTTTTAGTAGCGACCTGGGTGGAGTGAAAGTGCGACAACGGCAGGCCAGAGATGCGGTACACCTCCAGTGCGCGCTGGATGCGCTGGCTGTCAGCCGGTGCCAGGCGGGCGGCCGTCACCGGGTCGACCGTCGCCAGTTCGGCGTGCAGGGCGGGCCAGCCTTTGTCTGCGGCCTCTTGTTCCAGCACCGCGCGCACCGCGGCGTTGGCCGGTGGCATGTCGTCCAGTCCGTCAAACAGGGCCTTGAAATACAGCATCGTCCCACCCACCAGCAGGGGCAGCCTGCCGCGTGCGCTGATGGCGTGGATCAGGTGCGTGGCGTCGCGCACAAACTCGGCGGCGCTGTAGGCCTGCAGCGGGTCACGGATGTCGATCAGGTGGTGCGGCACCTGGGCCAGCTCGGCCGCGCTGGGCTTGGCTGTGCCGATGTCCATGCCCCGGTAGACCAGGGCCGAGTCCACGCTGATGATCTCGCAGTCATGCTCGCGCGCAATGGCCAGCGCCGCCGCAGTCTTGCCACTGGCAGTCGGCCCGGCCAGACACACATGGAAGGGCAGCGGCGCTTCAGGGACGGCCATAGCGTTGTACCAGCGTCCAGGCGCTCAGCGCAATGAGCACGCTCCAGAACAGGATGCCAAAAATCAGCGGGCCAGTTGTGCCGTCCATGTGCGTACCCAGCCACTGGCCGGTGGCAAAGGCGCTGACCATGGCGATGAATCCATTCAGTGCAGAGGCCGCTCCAGCCGCCTGCGGGAAGGGCCCCACGGCGCCGCTTTGCCCGCAGGGGTTGTGAATGCCATGGCCCAGCATGAACAACGCAAAAGGCAGTTCAATCGCCCAGACCGACTGCACGCCAGCCAGCGACAGGGCCGCCATGGTGCCCGCACCACTCAAACTCAAGGCACCGGCGATGGCCACCGCGCGCCGCACCCCCAGGCGCATCAGCAGGCGGCGGCACAAAAAGGTGCCCAGCAGGTAGATAAAAGAATTGGCAAACATCACCAGGCCGTATTGCGTGGTGCTCAAACCCAGCACCCGGATGAACACAAAGGATGACGACGCCAGAAAGGTGAACAGGCCGCTGTAGGCAAACGTGGTCAGGGCCGTGAACGCCAGAAACGTCGGGTTGCGCACAATGTCCACCCAGGTGCGCGCGAGTGTGGTCAGTTGCAGTGCCTTGGGGTTTTTGCGGGGCACGGTTTCCTCAAAGCGCAGAGCGATCAGGCCCAGGCACACCGCACCAAAAACCGACAGGGCCAACAGCGCCGCGTGCCAGCTGAACCAGGCCGTCAATAGCCCGCCCAGCGGTGCACTCAGGCAAGCGATCACGCCCAGGCCGCTCAGACCCTTGGACATGACGCTGGCACCCTGCGCCGGTGCGTACAGGTCGCGCACGATGGCGCGTGCGCACATCACCGCGGCGCCCATGGCCGCGCCTTGCAATGTGCGCCAGACGATCAGCGTGTCCATGCTCGGTGAAAACGCGCTGCCCAGCGACGCCACGACATACGCGGCCATACCCGCCAGCAAAATGGGGCGGCGGCCAAAGCGGTCCGACAACGGCCCCCAGAACAACTGCGAGATGCCAAAGGCCAGCAACAACGCGGTGAGTGTGAGCTGTGCCTGCGCCATGCTGGCGTCCAGCTCGTGTGCCAGCCCTGGCAGTGCGGGCAGGTAGAGGTCGGTGGTGATGGGTTGGATGCCCAACAAGAGCGCCAGCGTTAACACGATCAGTGCTGGCGGCATGGACGTGAGTGCGCTACGAGACGGCATGAATAGGGGGACGACCTGCGGGGCCGTTGTGTAGATGGCGCCGGGACACGTGGCGTAACAGGATGATCAGGCCCAATGCCGCGATGGTGAGCCCAACGACCAGGGCGATCCAGAAGCCTTCGGCCTGCAAGGGCTGGGCCGGGCGCCAGGGCAGCCACGGTGGCGCCAGACCCAGCACACAGCCCAGAGGCAGCGCGAAACCCCAGAATGCAACCAGGTGGATCACCATCGGCGCGCGCGAGACCTTGTAGCCGCGGATCGCGCTGCTGGTCGACACCTGTGCGGCATCGGATATCTGGAACAGCGCGGCCAGAAACAACAGACCGGCCGCGGTCGCCGCAACGGGGGCATCATTGGTGTACAGCGCGGCAATGTGGTGATTGAAGACCGCCATCAGCGTGGCAGAGACCACGGCCAGCCCGACCGCCAGTGCCACGCCCACGGTGGAACGAAAGCGCGCTGCCACCGGGTCTCCCGCGCCCAAAGCCTGCCCGACCCGGGTCAGCAGCGCAATGCCCAGGCTCAGCGGCACCATGAAGACCAGCGACGAAAAATTCAACGCGATCTGGTGCGCCGCCACCTGCGTGCTGCCAAAGCGGGCCACCAGCAGGGCGATCAGGCTGAAGGCGCTGCTTTCGGCAAAGTAGGTCACACCAATCGGCAAGCCCAGCTTGAGCAGGCTGTGCACCTTTTCGCGGTGCGGTGCCTCAAAGCGGTCAAACGGCCAGGTGCTACGGTAGGCTGGGGCGCGCCGCATCCACCACAGCAGGCCCCCCAGGTTGAACCAGATGCACAGCATCGTGGCCCAGGCGCAGCCCACGCCGCCGAGTTTTGGAAAGCCCCAGTTGCCAAAGATCAGCAACCAGTTCAGAAAGCAGTTGAGCAGGAGCGCGGCCAGCGCGATGGCCATCATGGGCTTGGTCTGGTTCAGGCTGGCACTGTAGCCATACAGCACGCGGTAGCAGGCAAACGCCGGCAGGGCAAAACTGGTGATGTGCACAAAGCGAATGGCGATATCGCGCACTGCCGGCTCCAGTTCCATGTGGTCGAACACCAGCGCCCCCAGGTTGGCCAGCGCAAAGGCCGCGGCGCCCACACCCAGCCCTTTCCACAGCCCCTGGCGCACCACGTGCGGCACCTTGTCGAACTGGCCTGCACCCACGTAATGCGCCACGGTGGGGTTCACCGACATCATGACGCCCATCAGCGTCACCACCACAATCATCCAGATGGATGAGCCCAGCGCCACGCCGGCCAGGTCTTGCGCGGACGCGTGCCCCGCCATGGCCACATCGGCCACCGCCATGCCCACATTGGCCAGTTGCCCTACCAGAATCGGCCAGGCCAGTTGCCACAACGCAGCAATTTCTGAAGCAATGCGGGCGCTGGAAGAGGTAGTGCGGGGAGTGGGCGCGGGCAGGGTCATCGGGCAGC